>RCNJ01000058.1_pt1 | contig 94214 bp, 94 predicted proteins | sample 2041171 | NCBI WGS metagenome assembly RCNJ01 (sample SAMN09708213, study PRJNA481090) | feces metagenome | biome: feces | host: Pygoscelis adeliae | place: Antarctica: Rookery Lake | collected 2010-03-01 | reverse complement strand
CTTCTTATATTGTATTGTACGTTACGATACTAGTAGGATTTTACTGATCCTACGCCCGAAAGAAACACACATATTTTTTCCAAATTAACTTGTGCGGCCAAACTCCAAAGTTACAATTGACAGATATCATCTTCACATTAGCACGAAGGTAATAATACGCTAACAAACTTACGAGATGCGTTGTTACGATGATGTTTCATGCCCGTTTTACGCGTCGTAGCAATATATTACACTGATAAGATGAACAAAGCGCTTGACATTGCCTACGTTCATTCACCACTACTATTACCCAACAACTCGGTAGCGTCATACTTTTTCATAACCCTCTCCATCATCCTCGCAAACTGCCCAAACATCTGCACCCTCTTCCCCTCAAGCCCCTCCCACGCCTCATTAACATTACCCATCGAAATAGCATCCTGCTCCTTCACCAGTCCCCTCCACGTCACATCCAGAAACTCAGCAAGTGGCATCCCAATCTGCCCTCCATCCTTAATATTCGGCTGGTGCTTAGCATCATGCAACTCCGTCTGCACGGCTGTCGGCAGAATCTCAATGACCTTGACCGTCCACTTTGCCTTATCTCCAGTCTGTAACTACTCCCCCATGGTGAGAATGAGGTGGTGGAGAGCCGCCTTGGAGGCGCAGTAGTTGCCGCAGCGAACCATCGGATTTAGGGCGAGGCCGGAGGTTACTAGTATGACGGTTGTGGGCTTGGCGTGCGCGGAGAGAGGTTGTGGGGGTGGAAGGAGGTATTTGAGGAGGTGGATGTAGGAGGTATAGTTTGTGGTTAGTTCGGTGGTCATGGTGGATAGGTTGGTGGATTCGGGGTGCAGGAAGTCGATGGAGCGTTGGATGCCCGAGTTCAGGAGTATACGGTCTATGTCTGGATGTTGCTTTGTGATTCTGAGGACGTTAGGAAGTGTTTTGTGTTAACCGGTTTGAGGGGGAAACTTACTGCTCGGCGAATTTTGGAAAGCCTTCGAGATTCGTGATATGAAAAGCGAGGGTTGAAACTTTGTGTTTGCCATGCTTCTTCTGGAGTTGATCGAGGTTCTCATGTCTGCGTCCTACGGCAATAAATGTTTTAGCCGTTGGCTATCATCTTTTCCGCCAGCGCAAGGCCATGCCTGACGTTGCGTCGACAACGACAACGTGCTTATACTGGAATGGTATTTTGATACGTTATGATGGAATGTTTGGGGTTGGGGAAATTGAAAGTATGGCACTCTATCGGAGTCACGGAGAAGACATGTGGATTTGACTGATGTAGTGCAACAGTCATGGCCACTGAGCCAAGACATGGTGAGGATGTACATCTCTAAGTAATGACGCTTGCACATTCTCAAGCTGGAGACTTCTGCTTCGTCACCCTTCTGGATAGGGCTCAACCATGCTTATTAAGGTGCTACATACAGTACTCGAGCTAGATAATCATGAAGTGATAAGTGCAAGCTCTACGCTGTGCGTCTGCATTTCATCAAAGATGTTCAATTATAGATAGAAAGAGAAATCCTAAAACAAGACATCATTTCAAAGGTAGAGCATGTCGTGTCGTACTTGCAGCTTAGATATATTCGTCATGGTAAAATGATTTAAGAGGGCCGATGACTTTTTGTATCATCGTCGCGGCATTGTGCTCAACACAGCGGAATTGTCTGATAATGGTTGTGTTGTGTCGGAGAACTTTCGATCGGGGGTTACAATATCCGGGGTAGCTACCAATGATGTCAGCGGCCCCGGACTTTGGCGGGCTCGGCACGTAATTATGTTGAACCTCGAAATGTCAAACTCTTCTTGGGGCTTCTTTACGAGTGCCTCTAAACCTTGCAAGGTGTCAAATCCGATCTTAGTTCCGCGCGCTATTACAAAAGTCGCAAAACTCCATGAGCTAAAGCGCAAAAACGCGCCTTCACTCGTCGAGCTTCACAAGTCTCCGCGATGATCGACCTCGGCTTCTAAGGGTTCTCCACAAGGATGGCTGGCAGCCTTCACATGCCGAAAGCGTGTTTGAGCGAAGGAGCCAGCAAGGTTAGCTACAGGCGGCGCTGTATTAATACCCTGTGGATGCCCAGTGTCCCGAGTATTTATCCGTTCTCTACATCAAGGTCTTTGTGATACCCTCAAATACATTCATTGAACTACCTGTTTTAACGCCTTATACCCAAAATGTCTCTCAAGAACGGTGTGTAGCTTGCAAACAAGACAGCCCGGATGCGCCGCGACTTCCATCGCAACATCTCGAGCTGTCCGAATTCATGAGACATTGTGCTGATCACTTTCTTCAGCTTCCTTCCCAGCCTCCGAGGCTTTCGATGTCATCAACGAGGCCTTCAAGGCCGATGATGCCGCTCGCAAGGACGCCATCAAGGCCGGCAACGCCGTCTTCGCTTTCACCTTGAAGAACAAGGCTGGTGAGACTGAGAGCTGGCACATCGACCTCAAGAACAAGGGTGAGGTTGTTAAGGGACTCGGCGAGAAGCCAACTGGTTAGTCCACCTACGATACTGTTGACAGAAACGCCATCTAACACATCAACCAGTCACCCTCTCTCTCTCCGACGAGAACTTCGGCAAGCTCGTTTCCGGCAAGGCCAACGCACAGAGACTCTTCATGGGCGGCCAACTGAAGATCAAGGGAGATGTCATGAAGGCCACCAAGCTCGAGCCAGTCCTCGCCTCGGCCCGCTCCAACCCAAAGGCCAAGTTGTAAATCAACAAGCCTATGTGTATTCAAAGCTCTTAAGCTCTAAGCCGCACGGCAATGAGTTTTTTTGAACGAGATCGCCCCGAGATACCCGAAGAAGAAGAAGTTGTGAAGGATATAGCTGTGTTTGAAGATATCTGTACAAAGCTTGATAAAGCGACCTATTGGGATGAATAATAAAATACAATGTATCAAAATATGATTTCTATGTTTGGTAGTTGGCCTCGAGCTTGATCCGGACTCGATGGTGTTCTTTGTCTCGAGGCATGCAGCCGTGTGATTTCGGACAACCACGCGGCGCCTGGGCCGCGGCAAACTAGAAATGGTTGCGCAACCGCAACATAGCATCGCTAATGGCGATTTCATTATAGTTTAATCTACAGTGCAAATCAGTGCGAAACAATACAAATTGTTAAGTCTAAAATTATATGTTCATATATTTTTGATGTTCCTGTCATGTCGCGTCACTGAGACCGAATTGCCCAAACCAGAATGGTCTAGGTCAGGCGAGGCGCGAATTTACTGCCTGAGGCCATTATTTGCGCACGCATGCCCTTGCACCTCAAGATTTCAACTCAGCACCATACATTTCACCTCCAAGCAGGGATTACGAGCACTCGACCTCACCAAGCAACCACGTCGAACCAACTTTTTACCTTACACATCGAAACAACCGCGATTATTCGAAGGAAATCTTTTGACGCGACAAGAACATCGAATCTCGTGCGCAAACCGCATCATGTGCTCATCGTAAGCACGCGTCAATAACAAACCCGACAAGCTCAGTAACGACATCACAGCTGCAAGCTGACGCTCCAGAGCTCCACGACTGCTCTCCAACTCGTAGACATCGAGCCAATTTCACGCGCCCGAAGTAGAGAACTTGCGACGGTGATTAAGCTCTGCGCAAGCTCATTAAATACGCAGCTCGAACATAACACAAAGCCGCGACGCCTGTATAAACAGGGTCAAGGATTAACATGGACGGATCTCAGTCTCTGAATGCGGCGCAGATGGCCAAGCGCAAGATAGCTGCGCCAAAGAGAAGAATACCTCCAAGGACGAACTCGAACATAAACGTCAGTGACAGCGTACCGCAGTTTGCGCCCGGCGCACCAAGCGGAAGTCTCTTTGGAGGTGCCGTCGCGCCAGCTAACAACGGCTTCAACTTTGCCGCACCAGTCAACCCTTTTGCCAATTCTGTCAGCTTCCCGCCTGCAATCCCAGGCGTCGGAACTCCAGCAAAGCCAGATAACAACTTCAGCATGAGCTTCGGTGGTCAGCAATCGCAGCCTCCGCAAGGAGGGCTCTTTGGCAATGTGAACGCAAGCTTTGGCGCACAGCCATCAAACTCGAACCCATTCGGTGCGTCTACACAGGCTCCAGCGCAATCTACTCCAAGCTTCAGCTTCGGCGTAAACAGATCGAACACACCGGCGGCAAACCCATTTGCCAGCCAGAACACACAGCAGCAGCCAGCTTCCAGCGGCTTCAGCTTCAACGCTGGTACACCAACTGGTAGCGCATTCAACTTTGGCGCATCGTCACAGCCACCACAATCGGGCCCAACTCCGAGCTTCAGCTTCGGAGGCAACAACGCATCTTCTCAAACAGCTGCGGCACCACCATCGAATGTCTTCGGTGGATTCGGTACACCAAAGGCCGAGCCAGCTAAGACTCCAGCATTCAACTTTGGCAACAACAACTCTGCTGCTCCATCTGCTGCAGCTTCCTTGTTCGGATCTCAGCCAACAACCAGAGAGGCATCGCCGGCATCATTCCAGTTTGGCGCTTCAACTACAGCTGCTGAGAAGCCAGCGGCCGCTCCACCGTTAAACTTCGGACAAACTTCTACAGCACCTGGTTCGCCAAAGCCAGCAGCCGCGAACCCGTTCAATTTTGGACCATCACAAGGATCTGCCACTCCGGCGGCCGACAAGCCAGCAGGATACAACTTTGGACAGCCTAGCCAAACACCAGCTGCTGACAAGCCAGCACCATTTAGCTTTGGCAAGACAAACCAAGCCTCCGCGACGCCAGCAGCGGAGAAGCCAGCAGGATTCAGCTTTGGCCAGCCCGCACAAGCTCCTGGCTCACCAGCTCCGGCTGCCTCGAGCCATTTCGGAAAGCCAGTACAGACCCAGCAGGAGACCGCACCAGCTTCCAATATATTTGGCCAGCCTAAGCCAGCCGCGTCTACTCCATCTCTCAGCTTTGGCGCAAGCAGCACTCCAAAGCCAGCTGAGCCAGCTGCTCCATCAAACAACATGTTTGGACAAGCGAAGCCAGCCAACCCATTCGGAAACTTGAGCATTCCAACTAAGACCTCCACGAACTTGTTTGGTACCCCATCGAGATCCGTTAGCCCGGAAAAAACTGCTGAGCCTGCTGCCGAGAAGCCAGCACCAGCAAACGAATCGAATCTTTTTAGCGGAGCTCAAACTCCTAAGCCAGCAGCTTCGGCAAACTTGTTCGGCTCTGTTCAGGCTCCAAAGACTGCTCCACAGCCAGTGTCGAGCCTATTTGGAAAGCCAACCCAGTCCCAGGAGGCCTATAGTGCACCAAAGGGTCTTTTCTCCAACTTGCCACAACCACCAAAGGCTGCAGAGCAATCAGCCGCTCCGGCGCCTACACCTGCACCACAGGCAGCTCCGACTGATTCAAGCTCTTTGTTCGGCAGCGCACCGAAGCAAACTGAGAACTCTCTTTTCGAGAAGCCAGCAGCAGAGCAACAAGGTAGCACTTCCATTACTAGCTCCGCCGACACGATGAGCTGTGGTACTCCTGTCCCGAAGAAGAGCCATCCGCTTTCCAATGTCAGCAACATTGCTAGCCCAGGAAGGAGCCCATCGGAGTCCCAGCAGATTGCCAAGGTGCCTGAGAAGGACACAACCGTCCAGGCTACGGACTTGGCGAACGAGCGCGACCTGAAGAAGCCTCAAGCGGAGATTGATTCTATGTACGAGCTCTACTGGCACCGTGCTATGTACTGGGAGGACAACGAGTTCGTCACTAAGTGGACCAAAAAGCAGTTTTCAAAGGTGGTTGCAAGATGCATGCCACCTAACCTGAATGCTAGGGAGCAGCTTGAGTGCTTCGTCTTGATTCAGAAACAACTTAATAAACGCGGCTTGGCACAAGACCTCGCCAGAGCCGAGAAAAAGGGCCAGGGCGAAGAGGCGAAGCTCAAATTCAAGCATTGGGCTGAGTTGAGGGACGAGCAGATCATGGCATGGGCTGCTAGACAGGTGATGAGGTCGAAGAGAAAGGCACTTGAGTGGGAGTATGATGAGGATGAGATGAATGAGGAGCCACACGCCAAGCGTCTCAGGCTCACATCCGAGGGTGAGCAAGAAGGTTTTTCTCCGGAAAAGGTACGTGTATCATTAATGACCAGGAATCATGAATTTCGCTAACAATACATAGCTTTTGACCAACGGCACATCGAACACAACTACTCCAAAGGCATCTCCGCCACCAAAAGCATCTCCGCCACCAAAGGCTGCCATGCCACCGGCGGCTGCGACTCAAATACCTGCCACGGCCAACAAGCCAGTTCAAAAACGTGAGCGCATCAGCCAAACTCCAAAGGCTCCTGCACCACTGCCATTCTTTGCGACACCATCCACAGTTGCGCCAACACCAGCGGCTGCTCCTTCGCCTCCCCCATTCTCCCCCGCACCAGCTTCGCCTGCTGTTGAGACTCCAACGAAGAGCAAGCGCAAGGCTGAGAAGCAGTTCGATAAGGATGACCCATTTGGCCAGCTCGCCGAGGCCGCTTCCATCAAGAAAACGCAAGGATCTTCCACTTCGAACTTGTTTAAGAGCATTGTAGGCAAGAACCCAATGACCAATGGCACGGCACCACCAACCCCCGAGAGAAAGATCTTGACTCCAAAGAAGATCGCCGCTTCTACTACTCCAAAGACCAACCCATTTGGATCCTTGCCTGCTGCTTCTAGCCCTGCTAAGCAGGATTCTGCGGCACCAACTCCAAAGGCAAATACATTTGCTAGTCTTGGTGGCACAGCAAAGCAGGATTTTGCTGCTCCAACTTCAAAGGCCAATACATTTGGATCCTTGCCTGCTGCTTCTAGCCCTGCTAAGCAGGATTCTGCGGCACCAACTCCAAAGGCGAAACCATTTGCGGGTCTTGCAACTCCAACTAAAGCTTCCACGCCTGCTAAGAGTACTGAGCAGCCAAAGGCAAACCCATTTGCCAACCTGCCAAAGAGCCCAACCAAGGCTGAAACTCCAGTTGCTGCACCAGCTGCTGCTGCACAAAAGAATCCATTCCAAGTCAAGACCAACACTGCCGACGCCCCAAAGTCTAGCCAGTCATTCCAGTTCAAGTCAGCCATCACCACCGCTGCGCCAGTGATCGGTGGCTTCAAGCCAACTGTTGCTATGTCCTTCGATTCTGGTGACGCATTTGCCAAAAAAGCAGCGGCCGCTAAGAAGAAGGCTGCGAACGACGCAATGGAGAGGGCCAAGGATGAGGACTGGGATGAGGATGAGGAGGAGGAGGAGTGGGAAATAAAGTACTGGATTCGCAAGGCGGACGAGGACAAGAAGCATGCTGAGAAAGCTAAGAACACCACTCTTGCCATTCCAAAGTTCGGCGCTATTGCCCGTGTTCCGGTCCCAGCTGCTTCTAAGCCAGCCGATGAGGCTAAGGATACCAGCCGCTCTGGCACAGCTTCTCCGAAATCGGTGCTTGATAACCATGGATATGGGTCTGGAAAGACGGGTGGTGCTGTGAAGAACCCATTCGCGCATTTGAGCGCTGCTACCTCACCAGCAAGCAGCGGCAAGAATGACGCAGATGATGAGGATGCTGAGGACGACGCTGCGGCTGCTGTGAAGCCAGGGACTGGTGGCAGTCTCTTTGACCGCGTCAGTCGCCCAAACTCTCCCGCTCCAAGCAATCTCCTTGGCTCCGTCAGCAAGTCTTCTGCTGCCGACCAGACCTTCAAGCACGACTCCCCATTGAGATTCGCTCGATCCACCGCCACCTCGTCCACTATCTTCGGTGCCCCAGCTCCCAGCGCTCCATCTATCTTCGGCTCAGCCGCTCCATCTGATGCGGGAACACCGAAGCCAAACGCCTTCGCTGGTCTCTTTGGAAGCAAGCCAGCATCCGGTACCACCACGCCATCCGGCGCCCCAAAGTCGTCAGGCTTCAGCTTCGGCGCCAACCCAGCCGGAACCGAGACACCAACGGCCTCCGGATCCATCTTCGCACAGAATGAGAAGAAATCAGAGACCCCCATTCCGCCACCAAAGCCTTTCAGCTTCCTTAAGAATCCTGCTGCTTCCGGTATTGCTGGCTCCACTGCCAATACCTCCAGGGCTTCTACCCCGGGCTTGACCACTGAGGGTGAGAATACAGATGCTGGTGCTGAGTCCGCTGAGGTTGATCCAGAGCACGTGCATGAGCAGCTCAAGGACCTTGCCACGCAGCCTGAGGCGGGCGAGGAGACACTGTGGATGCACAAGGCCAAGGCCTCTCAACTCAAAGACGGAAAGTGGCAACAGGGCATCGTTGGAGTCTTTAAAGTGCTGACGAACAAGGAGACGGGGAAATATAGGTACATCATGAGACTTGATAACGGTTCCGTGCGCATGAATGAGAGCATGATTCACACGGAGCCGAAGGCGACGGGAAAGAACGTTAGGATGGTTTTGCCTTCGGGTATCTGGGCCATGACTGTTAAGACGCCGGATGTCGCGAGCGAGTTGGTGAAGGTTGTAGATAAGGCTGTTAAGGATTTGTAAATTGTCATGGCTTTGCACTCGAATCCTTCTCCGCCGCGGGCACTGTGGAACTCGAGCGTACAGGTGGGAGTGGGTTAACGAGGACTCGCACTTCTACACAAGGCAAAGTGGTACAGTGAACGTTGTCTGTCTCTGGTACCTGTATTAGGCACTCGATTAATGCTCGGCTACCTTCTATTATGCACTCGGAAATGGCTCTTCGAGACCTTTGGAACTCAAAGTCGTTTCCTCGAGTAACTGATAGAAGGCGAGCATTGTACCTAGAGTCACTCTGATATCAGGTGCAAGGAGTCTGGCATATTTCGTGTCCCCACAATGCCTTGGGTGAGGTACGAGTCAGATTTAATTCGAATTCGATATGTGCGTTTCGTTTCCTAGGTGATCGTCGTAGGGGTTGGGTTCGGGCGCCAGTGTCAGGGCAGACGGATACGATATCGATCAGCTAAGTAGTGTAAGGTCGCGATGGCGAAGAAATATATGCCGATCTCGATTAGGGTGCAGGATGTATACAGCGAGGAGAGGAAGATGCATTGGAGGAGTATGAAGGCGTAGTCATTTCGCGCTTCAGGGTTTGCTCGAGGGTGTGCTTGGTTGTTTTCGGCGTCCATGAAAGCGGGCATTGCAATGGTTTGGTTGCGACGGCACTATACAAGTGTATAGATAGGATTGGGCATACGCATGGGGCATGGATAACATTGTTGTTTTGCAAGTCTAGTAATTTAAGCAATGGAAAGATCAATTTGTTCTATTATGTTTTATGGATGTGAAGACGTCATCATTATGCTGTGAACCATGAAGCCGAAAGACTCGTGGCTTGAGGCTGGATCGGGATGACATGGCATCCCTCTTATGTGACAGATCTTCCGCTACTTGTGACCAATTTAACCCTTCGTCCAATGCATACAAAATACACTAACATTAGCGTCCTGAACATTGCGCACCTCTTTATTACCACGGAGATTGAACAACTACCGACATTGTAATCCAAGTAATTCGTCGCGCCCTTGGTAAGAGCCCGCCTGCAGCCGGGGCAGCTGGCGGCCAAACCTTATCAGGGACGCGGGGTCCTCGGATTACACGCCCTACCTTCCTAATACGACAACGGTGCCCTCTAGCTCGAACAGCCACCCCACAACAGCCGCCTCTCCAAGACAGCAAAAAGAGCTGGCCGCTTGCACATCCGCGACGGGCGCAAAACATCCTGGTAGACGGAGTTGTTAACTTCCAGACTCCGTAAGCAAAAGCCTTGGATACGGCATTTACCCACCCGGCAATTATATAAAGATAACCGAGAAGCTAACCATGGACGTCCCAATAGCTATTCCTACGATCATCCCCCAAGCCTCACCCTCCACAAAAGCTGCGACGAAAGAGGTTGAGACGCCAGCGTACACAGCACTCAAGAACATCCTCCATTCGAGTATTAGCAAAGAAACGCTCTCCTTCAGCACCGGCTCTAAGCACTCCACCGCCACCAAAATGCCTGGGATGCCAGACGACGAATGGGCGGAAGTCGAAGAGACGGTGCCCGCCTTCGAAGAGCCATTCATCCAGAAATACATCGCTGGTCGCGAGGCCCTGATCGCGGAGGAGAAAAAAAAGCGCTCCGACTATGCCTTCCGCCAATCCCTCAGCCCGGTTGCGAGGGATGCTTGTCGCGTTGCTGAGCGAATTAGGCGAGAGGAGCAAGACAAAATCTGGAACCCGTCCATGGAGGAAAGGCTCGCGAATAAGGAGAAAGAGAGCTTGTATCCGGGTATGATGTTTTCTCTGGCTAAGGACACGATGGAGAGGACGAGGTTGTATCAGATTGTGAAACGAATGCCGAAGGGCGCGTTGTTGCATGCGCATATGGATGCGATGGTGGATTTTGATTATCTTTTTGATGTTTTGTTGAGGGAGGAGGGGATGCACATTCTCTGCTCGACCCCGCTATCCACATTGAAAGAGAATGAGATCGGACTACTGCAGTTTTGCTACCGCAACTCGCCAACGGCAAAGACGAATATTTGGTCCAGCGACTATAAGCTCAACGAACCTGTGCCAGTTACTCAGGCAGCGGAGCAGCACCCAGGCGGCAGCGCCGGCTTCATCGCCTACCTCAAATCCCGCTTCACCATCACCCGCGAAGAGTCCACGGAGCACAAACACGGCGTGAACCACGTCTGGCGACGCTTCCAATCCGTCTTTTCGATGATCAACGGCATCGCCTTCTACGAGCCCATATTCCGAAAGTTCATCCAGCGCATGCTCACCCTGCTTAACCAAGATGGCGTTAGATGGGTAGACCTGAGACTCGCTTTTGGATTTAGGTATCATCGTAGGGGGAATGAGATCCCTGATGAGGGATATGGCGAGATGTTCCGAGTCTTCGGCGAAGAGTTAGAAAAGTTCAAACACACGCCTGAGGGCACGGGGTTTTGGGGCGCGAGGATGATTTGGACGGGTATTCGTGCCCTGGGCAAACGCTCCATCATTGAAGACATGGACAACTGCATATCTATCAAGATTGCGTATCCGCACCTTATCTCGGGCTACGATCTTGTAGGCCAAGAGGACTTGGGACGCCCGCTGAAGGATATCCTCCCCGAGCTCTTCTGGTTCAGGAAGCAGTGTAAGGAGGAGGGGGTGGAGATCCCGTTTTTCTTCCATGCTGGAGAAACGCTTGGAGATGGCTGCGATACCGATCAGAACCTATTCGACGCCATCTTGCTTGGCACCCGCCGTATTGGCCACGGCTTTTCACTATACAAGCATCCGCTTTTGATTGAGATGGTCAAGGAAAAGAAGATCCTCGTCGAATCCTGCCCAATCTCCAACGAGGTCCTCCGTCTCTGCACCTCCATTCTCTCCCATCCCCTCCCGGCCCTCATTGCCCGCGGAGTGAGTTGCTCCCTCTGCAACGACGACCCAGGTATCCTTGGTCAGGATACTGCAGGAAGTACCCACGATTTCTGGCAGGCGTTGCAGGGGTGGGAGAATTTAGGGCTGGCTGGCCTTGGTGCGCTGGCGCAGAACAGTGTTCGGTGGGCGGCGTTTGAGGATCAGGATGCGAAGGAGTGGACTAAGGCTGTCGAGGAAGGGGCGCTAGGTAAGGGGGTTAGAGGGGAGAGAATGAGGGGCTGGGGGTTGGAGTGGGAGGAGTTTTGTTTGTGGGTTGTTACTGAGTTTGGGGAGGAGAGCGATTTGGCGGAGAATGTTGAGGACGCGAGCTTGGAGGAGCGACGGTAAAGGTGAGAGTATGGACAGGGCAGACTATGCCTTTGCGTCAATGGCGTTCTGGGTTTGTTGATTGCATGGATGGATTTAACCTGGTAAAATAGAGAGGCAACCGATGTCTCAACATATATTGAATACAAACACGTTAGATTTAGCCGACTGTACTGTTTGGAAGTGTAATCAAACAGCTTTCTCTGGCAATTATGATAGCCAGCACAAAAACAAACAGGATAGCAGCCGGTCGAAGCCGCATTGTGAGTTCTACATATAAAACGACGAAGGTACTCAACAAATTAGTCATTCGGAAGCTCATTATATGCACTATATAGATTACCAAGAATACTTTACTTATTGACTCCGATGGAACACCAACGCCTCCTCGTGCACTCAACTTTACAACATCACCATATGCCTGGGGGGGCGCTTAATATACCTGGCGTAAGTTGGCCCGAGTCATAAAAGGCAATCCGGAGTCACATGCTTCATGAAAGGGTTTCACTTTCCTCGTCGGCATCAGCCTCATGGAAGTGAAACCGCTTGTTGGGGACCGCAGTACAGCCAGTGGACGCCGTGACTCGCGTATGTGCGGGCCTTCCGCCGTCCCATTCATAGATGGGATCGTCAGCATCAAGACGGGTCCATTCCCCCACACTTCATCAACATGGAAGAAGCCATCGAGAAAACCCGGTTATGCTCCCCGAACTCCAGGCTGCTTTTTGGAAGAGTCGGCAGGCTACGCCTATGCGAGGATACTCGTTTATTGCCAGATATATTGCAACCTAAGTCGTGAAGTCTATCGCTTATCTCACTTACATGTAGTAGAAAGCAAGCTTGATTACGCAACTCGCTTAAAAAGGAGCAAGAAAAAGCTAGCTACTTGACAAAGTAACCGTACCACCTATAACCGTCATTATCCCGTTTATAACTGTGTCTCAAGCTCAAACCTAACCCATCAACCTTCGATCCTCTAAGACTACCCGGATACATAACCCCCGCACACTGAGATAGATACCTAGTAACCTAAATACACCTCTCATCCCCCCTATTTCCCCTCGAGTCGGCAAATTATTGATCATGGCAGGTACCTGCCAAGGGCCGTGGATAGCCACAGCTCCTTGTATATAACAAAATACATCATACTATGTCCATCTATTTAGCGCTGGGATGTGGAGCGTGGAGTGCTTGGGGGAGCAATCGGTCACCCTGTTGAAAAGGTCCGGCCGGCCTCAAGAAGCAAAAGGTCAATCAGCCAAACGGTATGAAGCCCAAACTTCAATCAGTCAAACCGCCGAAGCCGTCGGCCCACTGTACCGAATGAACGAACACGCTGGTGGGAGGCAACCCATTGTGCAATCCCTATGACGTTGTGGGCATTGGGGAGGTACTGCACAGCTTGGCGTTGGTCACAATGCTCTGAGGCTTATAGAGCTCCCTCGTCGGTTGACGGTCCGACTTTGTCGAGCGTAGAGGAGCATTGACGTGCCATGCCCCTACCAGCAGCCTTGGCCAAGTTCCATGGCGGACGTGGTCGATGGTTGTTTTCACGAGCAGCTTGAGTAGTTGTTGATAGGTAATGTTATTGTTCTATATCACCATTCCTCGCCATAGATGTGACGTATATAATACTAATACTTGGTGTTTGATACTTCTTGATGGGCGCCATAGCAGCCCAGCCCGTACGCCGTTGACCTTTCCAGGTTGCATGCTATTCCAACGCCTTTTATGCCTCTTTATCTGTTAGATAAGGGCTAAATGGCCCCACGCCATTATATGCACCTGGTATGCTTTCCCTCCCCAATATGTGTCCATGTATCTTCTTCTCTCCATCAAACGCCTCCTTCCGTTCAATGGTCTTCTTTATCGATTACTCTAATACCTCGCCCTCCAGTCCCACCCCACCTTCAACACCCTCACCACCACAAAACTACAAAGCGCCGCCGCATAACAAACCCCCGTAAACGTAATAAGTCCCCAATACTCCCCCCCATTGTGCTCCAAAATATTCCCGACAATGGGAACACCAGTCAAACACCCCACACTCACAATCGTATAAGTAGTGGCATAATACTTCCCCAGATTCTCCGTCCTGCACAACTTCCCAATACACACCGGCGTCAACCCAATATTTGATCCAGACGCAAAGCCAAAAAGCAAATTAAACACAATCAGCCCAGCCATTGAGTCTCCGGCTGGTAACCAGATGCCCAGCACGGTGATGACGCACAGCAAGGTAGTGAGGAGCATGGTGTTGAACGGCCCAATGATGTCGGCATAGAAGCCGGGCAGCCAGCGGCCGAGCACTGATCCGATGTTGAGGATGATAAGGCACTGGTAGGAAAATGCCTCACTGAATCCTTCTGCTAATGCGTAAGAACTGATGTAGGTGATTGGGACGAACAGTGCCCACTCCAAGAGATAAATAGCCGCCACAGTGAACGCGAATGGGAGGTCGCCTAGGATTGACATGTCGGGCTTGGCACTAGCGTTATTGTCAGGAGGTAGGCGGGTCTTGACGAACAGGCAGCCGAGGGTGAGCAGGACTAGGTAGATGAAGCCCAGGACTCTCATGGTCCAGTCCCAGCCGATCTGAGGGATGAGGTATTGCATTGTTAGAGGCCAGAAGATTCCCCCGAGGGCGCCGCCGGTGGTGCCGACTCCTGTGGCGAGACCGCGACGTTTCTTGAACCAGTGCCCGATTGCGGCGATGGAGGGGGAGAAGATTAGGGAGGTGCAGGAGCCGCAGAGGATGGAGAAGACGAGGAGGAAGTGCCAATACTCTACTTCATGTTAGTAAATGCACTTCACCAAGGCCACCAGCTAACTGGTTTGAAATCGAGTAGAGTACAAGGACAATTGAACTTACTCGTGCAAATACTCATCAGCATCATCGCGAGGACGATTCCCACCGAGCCGGTAATCAGTAGGATTCTTGCACCAAATTTGTCGAAGATGGGCCCAATGAATACCCCGAGTCCAAAACTCAGGCAGGCATACAAACTGAAGATCCATCCAATCTGTCCCTCGGAATAATCGCTCAGCTGATTCCTGGAGATGTAACTCTGGAAAGAAGCCAAAGTATTCATGACGCCCAAAGCAGAGACGAGTGAGCACCAAGACCCGAAGACAACGAGCCACGCTTCCCGTCCGCCTTCAGGATAAAAGTTTTCATCCCCATCATCACGGAGGGTAAGGGCACGTGTGGACTGCGCTGGGGAGTGAACGGCGTCTATATTTGGGCTACCAGGACATGTGGTTTGCCATTTCTCGGGGTCGGTATTGAAACCCATTGATGAACGTCGTACAGGCGTATCGTGGCCAGTGGGATGTGCCAGGATATTAGCAGTGGTGTCTGGGTGATCATGGTGCTGATTATCGTGACGAGATTGTAGGTGTTGTTCGGATTCCACTTTTTCGTTCAACTGTGGGGTGTCTCTGCTGTTGACAGCTTGAAGTTTTTGTTCTTCCGCAACCTGTCGCTTTTCGTCGAAAGAGGCCGTCATCTTGCCTCCGAGGTGTGTTATTTAAGACGACTCCTAGCAACGACGCCCAACAATTGTCTCCTTCCAAAGCGTTGTAGTGAAGTTAGACAAAGCGGCTCGTGTCGACGTTACAAAAGTGGCCGCTCCCACCTTATACCACTTGCAGACAACCTTGCTGGATCAACTTTGTAGTCATCAAAACCCAATTCTTTCCCGAGCAGCCAAAACGAGCCTACTCGAATCAAAACTCTGCGTTCTAGTTCCCACCTTAGTGGCTCCACGCACGTTGGGTTCCGGCCGATGACGGGGTTCGCCGCGGTGAGCCGCCTTGTCGGATGAGGCAAGGCGTAACCGGGGGATTTCCATTGGCGATGGAGCTAATTACGCAATCGACAGGCGCCACAGGATGCAGGCGGCTGTGTTCCGCGCATAGTGTTGGGAGTCCCTTATTACCTGATATCGAATATAAAGAGCACGCTTTGGTGAAATTTGAAGACGAATGATGTGAAAAAAGTGCGTGAAACACTGTGGTGTAAGGAAGTACAGAAACCCTACATTGTATAAATCGGCATTCTTAATTCGCTACCTCCCATCCTCGAGGTTAATTGGCGCCGAAGCACTTGGGAAGCAGAGCCCGCAAACACCGCAGACACTGAGGACATAGTTCGCCTTGCCGCCTGTCGTACAGTCTCGGCAATATATCTTGCTGCAGGGCAACGATTCGCTGCTGTGGGACGGAAGCGACGGGTATATTATTGAGCACCCAGAATGAAGCCGAAGCCAGGGGTTAAAGATCGAAAGTCGTCCACTTCTAGGCATTGTTGATGTAGTGTCTTTGGGCAATCCAGGATGATGGAAGCTCGCAGTATCGCTGTACGCTCGCAATAGATTGGGATACAAGATCGTGTCGGTGTCCGTGACTGTGGTGGTACAGGGGGGAGGTGTGGATACGTCTCGAGTCACGAGGCAAGATTTTGTGATGCTGTGGTGCTGCCGAGGTGTTGAAGTGAAGATGGAAACTGAGAAACTAGGATGCTGGTGGGTTTCAAACGACAGTGTTGTGTCGATGTTGTTGGTCGATGCGTTTGGACTGGCGGATGTGATAGGCGCCAGGTACGCGCAGGAAGCGTTGACGTGTTTCCTCAACCACCCTGCTCGTCATTACACCACATCTTTTTCTTCTTAAATTCGCCACATCATCATCTTCCCTTGGAGCTGTTTAGGATAGGCATTCTTCGAGTCCACTTCATATCACATTTCAAATTCATCGTCGTTCAGGTGCCACAGAGTGTCCCAGTCGTCGCCCTTCCCGGTCATTGGTCTTCGCACAATCGGCTAAGGAAGGATAGATGCAGTAACGCGCATGCAGTGGAAGAACATGGAGCTTGGCCTGATCCAATGGGTCTCCTCGCGAGGGTCCGACGGCCTCGTTGTCTCGGGAGATCTAGAATCGTCGCCAGCCTCATCGTTAATATTTCGGTGCTTGTGGTCCAACAAGAATGTTGGTCGGGGAGGAGGAAAAGCTAGGCGATCCAACAGCATCACACTCATGCGCACCGCACCGTTGCAAGCTGCTGCACTCCGCATGCGAGCATCGCGCCGGTGTTTGAGACCGATGTTCCCTTGGTTAGTGTCTCTCTAGCTCGTGATAGAAGTCAGGACGACTATCAAAAATTAACCCTGGAGAGATCTCCTCTTGTGCTTCAATATACTTTATGACCCTTGTAAGAGCCACTTGGCTGAGTCTTGCCCGAGCACTGTTAGCAGAACTGCGAAGAAAGATGAATCGGTACGTTTGCTTATTGCTTTCGTCGTCAGCTTTCCTCGGCTCTCATGCCTTTTCCTCGTTCGACTTCTTCGTTCGGTCCACGATGATATTGGAGTAACAAATAGAAGTCCAAAGCATTCTCATTTTCGCCATGACGTTGTTCGCGCTCTCGTCGCGCTGGTCGCCGTGTCTTTGTGATCCATCGGAAGAATCTCGACGCACAGCCTTCTCTGCACAACCACTGCGTTTCCACGACATCGTCTTCGCCCAAGGTCGTTCGATTGCCGCAACATGAGATTAGTATCAAGGTTCTTGGGCCGTCATATGTTGCAACTGCATTGCTTGGAAGCGTCAATAGCCGAGTCTCCGTTCTGTATTTTCCTTCTTAAAACGGCTGTGGCTCATCTGAAGAAGGCCGCAGAACGGCTTACATGCGAGCTCACAACATCTCGTTGTGCACGATGAACCAAGGTATTGAGATAGCACTGTTGTAGGTCAAGTGGGGGTTTCTGGGTCGTCATATGTTGCAAGTGCATGCCTTGGGATCCGAACTTCCGTCTTATGTCTCCTCGCGGTTATGTCGGCAGCTGCAGTAAATTACCGCTGCCATTTGAGTTGATGGTCACAAGCGCGGCTGCGAAGTTGGTGATGATGGAAAAGAACGTTGCGCAAGAGAAGTTGCCGAGTTTGACGTCTCCGGCGCAGCAGCTCGCGCCTTCCTTTTTAGCAAGCGAGTTTCGCACCTGGCGAGCTCACCACGACGCACGTCCGAACCGCAACATCACCTCCTGATAAGACCTTGCCGCGGGTCTTTCAGCTCTTCGATCTACGCGGTTATTGCAAAGCACCAACACTCGAGCCTTTCTACTACATCTAACCCGTTACACTTCGACGTTGGACCTTTCTTTTTTCTACAAGGCCAGCAAATTCATCGTCATCAGTCACGCATGCGAGCTGCAACGGATTCGGACTTTCCATACCTCCCTACGTTAGTTCAGGAAGATGACGAGAGCCTGCCAAGCCGACTCAGAGTAGAAGGGCAAGGTGATAGCAAACTAAGCTGACATTGATTATGGACGCCCAACTTGTTAGCAAGACAGAATATCAATAATAACAGATCTCACCACTAAACAACACATGTCCTCTTTGCAACAACAACACTAGCTCTCTCTCTTTCCTCTTTCATCGCCGAACTTTCAAACCTCTAAGCAATAGCGGCCATCCACTCACTTCACCTTCGAGGAACCAATCAATCTTCATGAGCGCAGCGTGAGCACGTGATTGCTGTTGCTTGTCAGATCTTATGTATGTAGGAGGAATGGCTCTTCTTATACTACTTGTGGACTAGGTGTTGGCCATGCCAGCACCACAGTTTAGCGCAAATAAAAGAGTCAGCACAAACACCTTTGTGAGAGCTGCCTATAATTGAACTGCAGGTTTTGATCCTGAGTCTTCTTCCCTCCACAGCAGAGAATATTGCGGAGGCTTTGTTCTACTCATGGCCTCTGCTCTTAGCAATCAGCGCTGTCGACGGGCAGCCAAGCGGCGTTATCACAGTGTTGACGGACTGATGATGGAATTTGGAAGATGATGCAATCTCAAACGGGTGATGAGATGGTGACTGACGGATTACAGTCTGAGATGGGGGTGGGAAATCCGGAGTGGCTGGAACACCGAGCTCAACACCTACGCGTTTGCTCTATATCTATCTCGTTGGTTTCTTGGGGGTCCCTTCCTCTTTACTAGGCTGAAATAAAGGGAGGATTAGTACCCCATGGCCTCATCCGTCCCGTTCTCTCCTCTTTTCATTTCTATTTCTTTATCCCCTTTCCCAACTTCTACCCATCTACCAAGGGAACAGGTTGGTGATAGTAGCAAAATGAGAAAGCGAGGTCTCCTACCCCCTTATCATTGCAGACACCAACCCGTTAACAACGACGACCCAAACTTAACGAAGACAACCCCAAAGTCAACAAACCCCCGCCAGCGACAGCAACGAGTTAACAGTAAAAATGCAAAATGCATAAGATGTGGCCGAAATTGATGAAGAAATGACACGCTGGAGTCTCCATAAGTGGCTGCCTTTTGCATTTTTCTTTGCTTGCTCTTCTCTCTCTACTGGCATAGGTAGCAAGGTTTATATAGAGGTTCATGGATTGGTGTTGGATGTTGGACATTAACGAGCTGGAGCGAGAAGTGGTAAGTGATCAGTTCGGCGGGTGCGGGAGCCAGGTCCTCGCACCACTCGAGCTGGTAACGGGAAAAACAGGAGAAAAGAAGGAGCGTAAATCTGGGATGACGATAGGTGAGGTGGTGAGATGAGCGTTGGCTACGGTTAGGTAATGGGTGGTGGGCATATGCTCCGTCTATTAGTAATAGTAGTACACAGTCGCAACCGGTTGACGGCTATCAATCTATGCTTTGCTCAATATTCGTAGCACAAGATACACGTCGTGCCTAAACTCCGAGGAAAGCCTCCTGATCCCCATCCTGCTCACTATCATCAATCTCCTTTCCCTTGGCCTCCTCCCGCATCTCGACCCACGTACTCCAACTCAACATCCCAAACGCAACAACAATAATACTTCCCCCCAACAGTGCCGCGCTACCAATCGGCTTTCCGGTCCAGAGCCAGTCAGTAAGAGCCACCAAAAAGATCGTCAACAGCGCCGCCACACTACTCAGCACCGGGCTGGTGAGACTAATCAGCACCAGAAAACTCCCTGAGAACACAACGTTGGCGCCAACTGATATTATCAGGAGTTTCGCGGCCTCAGCAGAAGGGAGCTCAAACACCTCCCACCCCATCCAATGCAGCACGGGAATGGGCAGCCAAAGGGCGGTGAGAGTGAAGGCGCCGATGCAGGAGCCGATTAAAATGGCGAATATCATTGCGTCTTTGGCTTTGGTGTCTTTGCTTCCTGGATGGGATGGTGGGCAGCAGAGCCGTTTGTATAATACTTCGTATAATCCATATAGGACTGACCCTATACCGATGATCAGGTTCCCAAAGAGGCGGTTTGCTGGGTCGTCTCCTGCGCTGGTTCCTTCCATCCCTCCTCCTCCTCTTCTCGCGATCGTAGGTGGGTCGGAAGATGAGGGGGCAGAATCAGGTGGTGGTGGAGCAACCGGTTCATCTCCGTATGCGATGATCAGTACACCTGCGATAGCGAGGAGGACAGCTAAGCTTTTGTCCCAGCGCAGTGGTTCGTTTAGGAGTGGGACGGAGAAGGCGTAGGCGAAGAAGGCGGAGCAGTTGTAGATGGCGGTCAGGTCCGAGGGGGACGTCAAATTGACGGCCACGTACCATGACCCTCCGGCGACTGTTAATGAACACGTTACGAGGGCGACGGTACGTATTAAATAGGGTATTGGGTTGTAAGAGGCGGGTGAAAATGGATGGATGGACTGGAATTCCACGGAATGAGCTATCTTCTTGAGGGTGGTGGTGTGTCGGCGCCAGAAAGTCTTCCATGGTAATGACCTGGACTTCGGTGACTTGAACCGCAAAATCAATAATAAGAAGGGATAGAGTAATATCCACGAGCTGTGCGTCAGATATCTATCACCAATTAGCCGTCGTCCACATTCAACAGGCATCTCTCCACTCTCCATTCCCTCTCTCCGCACATTCTCAATTGGGTGGGGAGGGAAGGCGAGGGTGGGGAATAGTTAGGAAACGGGAACACATACAACATAGCATAAGCCTTGCTCCACCCAAGATCATGCTGAATATAAACCGCCGTCTCAGTCTGCACCACAAAGCTCACCAGACTCAGACCCAAAAAGAACGCCGCATACGTATATTTACTCTTTGTCTCCCTTATCGCTGCTGCCGCCTTGCCGGGGCTTATACTCCGCATTGTCGACGTGCGTGAATATTGTGGGCGTTCGCCTATCGGGCGGCCGAAGCGGTCTTCGAACCCGTCTTCGGAACGGGATAAGTCGCGCCTCGACGTGCCGTGCACTGAAGCTCTCCTACGACCTCTTTCGTCTTTCAATGTTGATGAATTCGGGGTGTAAAGCAGCTGTTCTTCCGATTTACCGTCTGAATGGCGATGAAAAGGTGGCCGACGCACATCCATCTCGAATTCTGTGTCCGTGTCTGTTTCGTTGTTTGCTATGCTCGCCCGTCTATCTCTTGTCTCTGCTGCTGATGGTCTTCTGCTCGAGGCAGTACCTAGGGGCGCATTGGCTTCTTCGGACGTGTCGAAGTTTACTGATCGCTTCTTCTTGTCGTGCTTGGGTTGCTTATTCGGTTGCCGTGGTGGAGACCGCGAGGTTGCTGGCGGTTTATTCATCTATGCGGTCTGTTAGGGTGGTAACCAGAAATGGCGTAGTCGGAATATGCGCCAAGCTTACCTTTTGCGAGCAGGAATCATGTGGAAAGTAGCAAGCAAGAAGGTTGGGCGCGCGACGACGTAACGGACTCGTGCAACCTTGGTTTCTCGGGAGTGTGAGGATTGTTTGGTTAAGAAAGGATGACGGAGATGTAGTTGAAGGTATGACGATGATAAGCGTGGCGGTGGGGATGACCGCGGGATGATTGATGACAACACGTAGTAAGCTGTTTAGGGACCCTAATTCTAGGGTATAACGCTAACAGAATAAGCGAGAGGTCAGTTTTTAGGGCATTCCCTTATTTCCCCCTCAACATCTTCAGCGGCTCAAGGACGCGGTGTACAGTGGAGCCTCGCTATATGAATTGACGTTATAAGAACAAACCCGCTTTAAGAATGTGAAAGCTCGGATTTTTCTGTTTTCACATACAAATGAGAATAAACCCAGAATTTTGTATATTCTTCCAAAATCCTGGATTGTTTTGCGATTCCCACAGTGACTATAAGAATATCGGCCTCGGATTGGCTAATAAGTGGACAATAAGTGGCTAATAACTGGATCTTATTGCTCTTGGTAGTGCTACATTTGGCGTAGTTTCATAGTCGATAGTCGGCCAAGCTTAATCGGGTAATTATCTACAGCAATCTCATGACTACAAGAATATGAAGTCCAAATTAAAGTGGATGCATTTATCCAGGTCCGACTGTATCTGTGCTCCTTACTCAGCCTTGTCGCGTGGCCTTGTTCCCTGGTTTGCCTAGGCTTGGCGGCGGATTGCGGTGGTTGTGCCTCCATGGGGGGTCACCTGGGCGCAGGGTGATGACACGAAGACGGCCCTGTTGGATATACTGGCCATATCAGATGTGCTGACCAAACGTTTTGTGACTTTAGCTGGGGTCTGGTGGTGACCTTACTGCAAAACTTGTGTCTTTGGAAGCGTCAGTGTATCTAGATGGGTCGTCTCCGTATGATTCCCCTTGGGCGCGGTGTGCCTGCGCGAGTTTGCGATCCCAGTTCATCTAAACTCCAAGGCTACTATCACGATACTTCACTCACGGCTTAAAAGGAGCCGAGTATACTTCCTTATCGCATCTTATCTCAAGTTGGCATCACATCTCATCTGATGGCGTCATGCCGTTCCTGGCTCGCCGAGATCTGTGTCACCGCCGTTTATCGTATCGCGAGCTTCTCCGCATTCTGATACCCCTCACTTTCTGTAAGCTCCTTAAGCTTCGACCGTCATGGTACGCAGGAAGGCGTAATACCTCCCCTCGTCTCTCTTACACTTCCCTTCATCCTCCTTTCTGTTTTCTCTCCTCCCTTCGTCCTTCTCAAATTCCACCTCACCTCAGAACTACAGAATAAACCCTGCAGAGAAGAAAGTGAAGACAGGTCGAGATGTCCATGCTTCCAACTTCAACCGGCAAGCCGCACGCCATCTTAGGTCTCATGACCTTTGGCCCTAAGGTGCTTTCTCCCGCTCCCCCCTCTCCATCGGTCACCCTCTACCCTACCTCTCATTCCCTCGCCTCTTTCCCCAGCTAACCTCCACCGCAGCCAGAGACAGGAGCCCGCATCCACACAATCCCAGAGTTTACCAAGATCCTTGACGTCTACCAGTCCCGCGGTTATTACGAGGTTGATACCGCCAGAACATACAATGCCGGCGCCCAAGAAGCGTTTGCTCGCGAGGCAGGCTGGAAAGAGCGTGGCCTGACGCTTGCTACCAAGCTATACCCGGAACAACCAAATACCCATACCGCCGAGAATCTGAGGGAGAAGGTACGTTCATCCCTACACCCGTCTTTGGCCGTGCGAATGTAAGTTCGTCACTAACACCACCGAGGTCGACCTCTCCCTCAAAGAGCTTGGGACAGACACCGTTGACATCTTCTACCTCCACGCCGCAGACCGCTCCGTCCCATTCCACATCACACTCAAAGCAATCGACGACTTGCACCGCGCCAAGAAGTTTGTAAGATTCGCAATCTCAAACTACACCGCCTACGAAGTCGCCGAAATAGTCCTCCTCTGCACCCAGCACGGCTGGGTTAGGCCGACGCTGTATCAAGGAATGTACAACGCCATCACCCGCTCCGTCGAGGCCGAACTCTTCCCGGCGTTGAAACGGTATGGGTTGGCTTTTTATGCATATAATCCACTCGCGGGTGGTCTCCTTACGAGCCGATATAAGGCACTGAATCCGGCCGGGGAGGCACCAAGTGAGGGTAGGTTTTCGGACCATGCGGGCAATCCGCTGGGGGAGAGGTATAGAGAACGGTATTTCCATAGATCTATCTTTGAGGCGCTGAGGCTGGTGGACGAAGAAGCATCCCACCACAATATGTCTATGGTTCAGACGGCCCTCCGTTGGCTTGTGCATCACAGCCCACTGAAGGTCAAAGACAACGGGCCGGATGGGGTGATTCTTGGTGTGTCAAGCCTTGGGCAATTACAAGAGAACCTCGATGCGCTTGAACAGGGTCCGCTTCCTACGGAACTCCTCGATGCCCTTGACCAAGCATGGAAAGTCGCCAAATCCGAAACGCCCAACTACTGGCACGGGAAGTTGGAATATAGTTACGACACAAGGAAGGCGCTGTTTAATATTTAAATTGGGAGTGGGATTCGAGCCACGAGTCGGAGCGCTTACGGTTCCACTCCTCCTCCGATGCTTCTTTTTTGCTCCAACCAAATGCAATTTAAAGATGCGATGTAGTACACACTTCCACATAATCCACTATTTGTCTTTCAGCATGTCAACCTGTCAAGCGGTTTCTCGCTCCCAATACGCGATGGCAGTGGCAATAGCAAACTAGCCAACAACCTTAGGCCTTAAGATTACAAAAACAACCCAACCCACCCCGCCCATCCTCGCCTCTCCCCACCTTTCGCAAACCGGCCATCACATATTACGTCCTCGTTTAGGGTCCCGGGGTGGGAGGCCTTGTATCAGTAACCCAAGCTCTACCATATGCCGACCTCGACATACTGCTACAGCCATCTCACTCCGGGACCCCAAAATGTCAACACACTCGACATCTACGTCCTCGTTTACGGTGCCAGGGCGGAAGACCGTGTATCAACTGCCATATGTCAGAGGCATACGACCGTTGATACAGCCCTCCCACTCTGTGGCTTATACTGATCCAGCTTACAGACGTGGCATTCGGAAAGCAAACTCGTAAATTGACAGAGATATGCAGTGCATGTCTGTAAGTTGTACAGTATATTTTCTCCTGTGCCGCCACAGAAACTCATTTGCAAAAGCTATGATATAATTTGGTTCATGAGCAGAAAACAAAGCTCACCACACGCGCAGCGGGGGATTTATCAGCGTCGCAAGCGTAGTAGTTAAGTACTACTCCTGGGCTCGGGGATTAGAGTAGTATTTCCCGTTTAACTACTCATGTAGTTTAGACAGAATACTCGAGTAGGGAGTAGGGAGTAGGGGGGAACGCGTGATGAAACATGGCTCGAGTTATGTTGTATCCCATTAATGGTAGCTCAAAAATACTCGTGTTTTCTCCAGTCGTGATGGCAACCGTGGCAAACTTGGCCAAAATCAATATTTAGAGTGGTTGCTAGTATGAGTCACCAGGTAACTGCGCATTTAAAGCGCTATTAACGGCTGCAGGAAAGCGACTAGCGGCTCGTGGCGCTACTCCTTGGTACTCCTGCCTTGAGAGGTAGCGTAGAGGAATACTCAGAACTGCAGGAGTAGACTACTCCCCACTACTCCAGTAGTTGGCTATTCTCGTGCGATGCTGAAATTTATATAGAAGTCGGCGAGGAGTTGAAAATAAGGATCAGGTAAAACAATCCACAACATTCTCACAAAGACAGCCCTCTACGATGCAAAGCGATTTATTATACACTCGCTCAGTACTGTACAGCACAGCCAGCCACAAAGCCAAGTGACCGGAAGTTCCTGGATTATTTCTGTTTGTGAGAAAGGACGAGTAGCCGAGAACCGAAGAGTCAAAGATTTATACACTTGTTTATTGTGGACTTGGAGCTTTGCTCATAGAGAACTGGCTTTGAAGAGGGGCTTTGGAAGGATGAACAATGAACACACTGTGTACGAAGGGTATATAAGCCCCAAAGGTACAGAGAAAGATGGAAGTAAGCAGAAGACAAATTATGCAGCAAGATCAAGTTCAGGGGGAATTCTGCTGCTCTCAATCTGTAATGCTAACTGTTCAATGGAAAGGATGAAGTACATTAATCATTAGTGTAAGTGCAAAAGACAAAGTAGAGTTGTCGGTGGTAGCGTATTGTCAGCTGTCAATGTCAGGCTCTCACTATCATGGTCTTTTGTTTCCGCCGTCCTGGCTAAATCAGAGAATGACTCTGTGTTTGGCTACTTGATTCTCTTCGGAGAGTTTGCGGCCGTAGCTCATGTGATGCAACTCATTGAGATTTTCTGTTGCTGAAGAACAAAGCCGAAGTGTAAGTGAGTGGGTTCTTATATACTTCCCGGCATAGAGACTTAGCAGGGTTGAAAACGACGTCCTGCCCACCGACGATTAGGTCGGACATTGAAGCCAAGTTTTCAGGGCGGTGTGTATATGTCTCGACTTCGAAATAAAGACAGGTAAGCAACCGCAATTTTCAGAAAGCGAAGAGGTGATGTCGATTCTGAAGCTGTAAGCAGGGATCATTCTACTTTTGTGCCTAGGCTAGTCACCATGAAGGTCGTCGATCGCCAAACACCCACGTGACAATCGTTCTATTGTAGCGACGATATCGTCCACCTGCCATGCTGTAAGCTGAGTCAGGTCCCAATGTCGATTCCGCCATGTTGTGCATTCGAACAGTAGCTTCGTATTTCGCAAGCAGGAATCGGCCCTGCGTGCGTGGCTGGCACGAGCACTTCCCCTTCTGTCACCAAAACCTCAGGTGATTGATAGCTTATGTAACGATGATGTCGTCCTCCTCTCAAGCTGTGTATTCGTCCCAACTGAAAGGTTATATATGTAAGCTTCCGTCAATGGCTACCCAGTTCCCTGTGTTTGGGTGCCATACCGTATGGTGGGTCTGCCGTACTCATGATGGAGCTTAACTCAAATCATCAGCCTATGAGGTTGTGCTCTGTGAGTTCGTAGCCGAGTGCTTTACGTGCTAGCGAGCACGCTTGACACAGCTGAGTGCAAATTGATGCTCTCAGCTATGTCGTCATACCGGCGGGCGAGACAACCTAAAGATTTAGAGCAACGCTTTCAGAGGTACGAAGTGTCTACTAGCCGCTTAGCAGCGCCACGTTTAACTTCCACATTCCCCTGAAGACCTCATCGCCAAAGAAAACCGATTGACCCTCAATCGCTGCTCCAAAGCGTCGTGCTTTCTCACAGGCATCTGCCGTCACATAGTGATCGATCTTACTGCCTTCTAGAAACTAAGGCGCACAGAAACCAATATTCATTAGTTGAAAGGCATCAACCGCTGTTGTGATTGAGGCTGAGAGGGGAAGCTTCCATCTTCTGCTCCACGACATATCCCAAGCTCGTAAGGAGACGTCATCTTAATATCGACAGAAGCAATTGTCTCGTCGAAGCCACCGAGTCCGAGTACCAGAAGTCGGGGTTACTATTTTGGCATCTGTGGTGAAACGGCTGTCGTGTCTGTCGTGATACAGTCCTTGCACTTTCAGGTCGTCAGCATGCAACGACAATTAAGTGTGGTCAGGAAAGGTGTAACGCGTAAACAGATCCTTTGAGGATATATAGCTTGCTCTTATCTGTTGAAAATGGCTTTTGTTCATCATCCACCTTCGTTTTAGTCTCAATATTTCATTGTGTTTGCAAACCACCAAACCCACAATCGTTCAGTCCGTGCAACATGACTCGCTACGTAACTGCAGTGGTCCTTCTCTTTGCAGCAGCAATCAGGTATCCGCATTCCGTCCGTCTTTGTGAAACCGGCTAACGAAATGGCAGCCTCGTCAATGCGGGACCGATCGATTGGCGAAAGCATAAAAACAACGACAAGAACTATTCGCCAGCACATCGTCCAATTCCAGCCTATGGTCACCCAGTATATGCGACTCCGGGGCCTATCTATCATCCGCCTGTCTATGCTCCTTTAATCTATGCTCCTCCAGTCTACGATCGTCAGCCGGTTTATACTCCGCCGGCGCCTGTCTATACTCCTTCTGTTCCGGAATACACCCCTCCAGTGCCAGACTATGATGTGCCTCCCTATACTCCACCGGAGCCTGAGTACAACCCGTCTGCCCCTGAGTATACTCCAACTGGGCCAGAGTACAACGCGCCACCAGGCCCAGGGTACACACCACCAGTTTTAGAATATGAGGTCTCTTCGAGCACCATCCCACCACCACCTGTGGCGAGTTCTGAGTACGTAGCTCCACCATACACCCCACCGGCATCAGAGTATACTCCTCCTGTCTCAGAGTACACTCCACCGGTTTATGAGCCATCGACCCCAATTCCTCCAGTGCCAGAATATACTCCTCCGGTCCCAGAGTACACTCCACCGGTTTATGAGCCATCGGCCTCTACTCCTCCAGTGCCAGAATATACTCCCCCTGTCCCAGAGTACACTCCACCGGTTTATGAGCCATCCCAACCAGTTTATGAGCCGTCGACCTCCTCTACACCAGCCGAGCCAGAGTACACGCCGCCAGTATATAATCCTCCAGCCTCCATCTATACTCCTCTGGTTCCAGAATGCACACCACCTGCTTATACCCTTCCAGCACCGGTTTATACTCCGCCTGCTCCCGTCTATACACCACCAGCTCCACCAAAATATTACGTTCCTCCGTATACTCCTCCACGCCCTTACTACTAATCTGTTAAAACCTTCGGAAGCGGATGATGATTCGAGAGAGGGTATTACGGCTTGTTGCTGACTGTCTTTTAACGATTTTGATGGATATGCCAAGTGCTGAGATGTGATGGTCGAGGCTTGTGATTCGAACGAGCAGTGATTGGTTAGTGGTTAGGTTGGAGAAGGGATTAAGAATTGAAATATCTTTTATACTTGCACTTCTGGACTCCGTTGTGATTAGTCTTACAACTTACTTAAATGCTCCCTTACATCTCAATTCGGTGATCAACTTTTAAAGGCCATAGCAGCACCCCCGGCAACGACAACCATAGCCTTAATCCAAGCAGTAACCTCAGCCGCCGCTTCAGTCAGGGTACTCGTTCCCTCAACCTCACCCTCTGCGGCCTCACTCACTCATGGAACCGGCTGACGATTCTTCATCTTCGGAAACTGCGGCAAGCTTCGCAGTGTCAGTGCCAGTCAGAACCGGCTCCTCCCCTCCCGTCATCGTGACCACCGCATTCTCCTTCCCCTCAACACCGTCCGTCTCCTTCAACTCCACCCCCCTAACCGTCCCCTTAGGCGTCGCCTCTGCCTGTAAAACAGTCATCCACAGAAAAAAGCTCGAAGCCCCCATCCGCCCCAAACGTAATCGTAACCAGTTACCCCTCCTTCGCCTTCTTATCCTCAGGATACATCGGATAAAAGCCCTTCTCCACCGTACAAACAGCGGTGCGGGTCGAGCCGACGCCGTCTGGTAGTTGCTTGTAGTCTGCGAAATCCATTTCATCGAGTTCGGTGTCGGGAAGTTTGCCGTTGTCGGGGATGATGGTGAACGAATACTGCATGCGGGTTGTGGGGCCGTTGTTACTTCCATCAGCCCACCTCCTTTGACAGTCGTCTCCTCGGGGAAGGAAAGATACGCACATGTACTTACTCGTTATAACCATAGTAGTCGGCCCTAAAGTAACGGTAGCATACGCCCCGTCCCCCCTCATCCACTCCCTAGCCACCTCCCATATCGTCGTCTTATAATATTTTCCAGTTGACGCGATTGCGGTGACCCATCGGTTGTAATTGAGGCCAGGCATAAACATCGTTGACCCATGGAAAAGCCCTTACACGGAGTAGAGACATGAGGATGAGACCGGGTCTTCTGGGAACTTGGATGCGAGCGCGGTGTTCATACAGGAGTACCACTCCACGAAAAGTACAGAGGCATCTGCTTCGCTGGCGTGGACTGAGGCGATGAGGCCTGCGACGCCGATGAGGGTGGAGGCACGCATTCTGAGCTGTTTGCTCGAAAAACTGCAAAAGCGGTGGAAGTGAAAATAGAGAAGAACCCACCGTCCCAGGAATCGCGTAAACTACTTCACCATTATTTAACCGGCTTACGGCGCTAAGAAGCGGTTAACCTTGGTGGGTGGTGTGGATGTTTGCACGTCGGAGATAAGGACTTGGCGCGATGTCGCGCCAAGAACTGTCAGGTCACCATTGGCAGATAGTGCATCCGAGTTCCGACAACACCAAGGGGGACATCACCAGGTGATCATCAGTGGACTGTTGCTGCTAACTAGCTATTGCCATGGGAAGTCAATTTAATAAAGGATTTGGCATGTCTGGCGGTCGCAGATGATACTTTCATGAGTGTTAACCTGTTAGCTACTAAAAATATCAATAAGCATGTCAATTTCTGAGTTCCTGTGGCTTGCTCTGGGGCGGACATTACATGCTAAAGCGGGCACTTAGAGTAGAAAATATTTGAAGACTGATAACTTTTGGTGATTTTCAATCATCACTATATATCGCTTCAAGTACAACGCGCTTGCTTCATATCGTATCATCCTCCGGACCCCTCCCCCCCCCACCAATTGTGTATACAGCAAAGCAAATCCAAGCGCGACCCCTTCTTCCTTCGCCAAAACTCCATCGCTGAAATGCCACCCATACAATGCCTCCCATGAAATTCGCCGCCTGTGTAATCTAAGGACTGCCGCCAGGAAGGCATGATACCGCGTCACTTGGTATCATAAGAAAAAATAATGGTAGTTGCGAGAAGCCTAAGCAGTAGCCGAAGTCTTGCTAGCACCATCGCCACCCTTGCTGTCATCATCCTTCTTATCACCACCCTTATTCTCCTTGACCTTGTTGCCGAAGAGTCCGCCGACGTTGTGTGGCTCCTTCTTCTCCGTGCCATCAGTTTTTTCATCGTCGTCATTCTCCTCCTCGCTGTCGGACATTGGGTACATGGTGTTGCCACGAAGCCCATTCTTCATGAGATCAACAAGAACCTTGGTGGACTCAGACATATCGGAGTTGACGGAGATGACAGAGTTGTTGTCATCATCGTCTTCCTTGTCGGCATCAATAGCAGTGCCAGAAGTAGCGAGACCAGTCTTTTGCTCCGGGTCTGAGCACGATGGCATGTTTGGTGGAAGACCCATAGAATCAGCAAGGGCAGAGAGATCATCAACTCCAGCGCGTGGATCGTTGGTGTTGTTTCCAAATCCAGCAGCGCCAGCGTTCTCGACAGCAGCAGTGACAAAGCTCTCAATGGTCTGGTTTTGTGGCGCGAAAGAACGTGGCTCATATTCGCGACGCATCTCGGTAGCCTGCACATAGTTGTGGCGTGGCAGTTCAGTCTTTGGGTCAAGACCCTGGGCCTCACGCTCCTCCATCAACTCACGCTTAGCCTTGGCCTCGGCATTCATGGCAGCCTGGCGCTTCTTCTCCTGGGGGTCAATGAGGTCGTCGTCGTCGCTAAACTCCGAGTCGTCATCTGGAAGCAGCTTCATAGCCTGGCGCTTCCAGGCACGTGCGTTCTGGCGGTGGAAGACAATCTGAGTCTTAAGTTCATAGAAGAGATCGGAGCGGTCATAGATGCGGCGAAATTGGCGGAGGGCTTCGTTGCCACGTGCAGCGGAGGCCTGCATATCTACTATCTGGTTGCGGAGTCTGAGGTTCTCCTCCCGCTCGTCGGCAAGCTGATCGCGGTAGCTGGTGTGCCACCAAAGGATGTCGTCTGAGGTCTTCACCTTCATCTCATGCAACAGCTTGTTTTGATTTGCAAGGGTTTCGCCGGCCCTTAGCGCGAGGGTCCTCCAGTAGTCGGCCTTTCCAGACTTGACGTTGAGCTCGGCGCGCATCTTGCTCAGTGCCTCGTCCATGTTCTTGCCTTGCTCTGCGCGAGGTTGTTAGTATGTTTCAAGCAATGGTAAAAGGGATACACACCAGCGAGTCTCTTTTCAGCGGCCTTCATGACCTCGTCGGCCTTCTGCTCACGCTCAATCGCTCTCTGCCTGACAATGCCGGTCTTCCTTACAATATCGTCACTTGTAGCCTTGTTCGACGCAAGCTGGTCCTGCAACTGCTCAACGGTGTTCAGGATGTAAGACAAGTCGGCTTGGTGGCCTGCTGGCATTGGGACCGCGTTCATTTGCGGTGGTGGACCTCCCATGACATTGCCTATCATTCCGCCTGGACTAGGAGCCTGGCGACCGTTGCCCATCTGCTGACCATCACCGAAAGACGCGTAGTTGTTCATATTGACTGGTGTTGAGCGTCCAGATGAAGATGGTGATTGTGATGGAGACGGTGTTGGAGTTGAAGTTGTGGGAATGGCTGGAAGTGGACGACTTGGGGCGATCGTTCTTGGAGTTTTTGAAGTTACGTGACGCTGGCTGCTTTGACGCGCGACTGGTGTGAAGCCAGTTTCTCTTTTGCGGTTGATGAGGTCGCGTTTTGGTCTTGGCTGGTTGTGGGTAGCGAGACGTTCCTCTGGGTCGCCTTCGTCACGTGCCTGGGGTGGTAGTGGAGTGCGCCTTGGACCGCTGCCGATATTATGCTTGACAAATCCTTCCGAATTTGCTTTTGCTATGCGGCGATTTATTTCGGCGCTATCTGTGGTTTGGAGGACCTGCTGATAGAAAGTGTGGTATTTGACAGGCGGAGTGCTGCTGTTTCTTGTGTTTTGGTTGGTGGAAGTGCTGGCCTCAATCGGCGGGAACGATGTCAGGCTTGACCCTTGTTCGTTCAAGGTCATGTCGTTCATGGTCATGTGACCCTCAGCTGTCACTATAGAAGCCGGACCTGGAAGTGTCCCACCTCCACCCATGTTTGGCGGCGCAGCGGAAACCCATGGCGAAACTCTCTTAAACCTCGTACCCTGATGAACCTCAGCTTGGTCGCTGAAGTCGGCATCGTAAGAAAGGCTAACCAAATCATTGCAAGTCTGCGATTTGCGTAATGCCGACTTTGGCGCCTGGACGGCGTTGGCATTGGCTCGGTCCGCACCGGTAGCAATGGCAAACTGAGAATCGTGCGCACTTAAAGAATTCGGTTGCTCTGTCAGGCTCATTCTACGGCGGATGTCATCGCGTTGGATGCTACGAAGGGCGCTCTGAGCGGTCTGAAAACGCGCGACTCCATTATCGTTTGGCCCATCAATGCGTGGAGCAACCTTGACGTGAGCAACTTCCACACCCGGCTGATAGCTATCTTCAAAGAAAGTGGCCTCAACATCCTCCTCGAAGTCACTATCGTAACTGTCGACAGCGCCACCATCGTCGTCACCAGCACCACCACGCAACTCCATCTCATCCACCGGCTCCTCCTCAACCACAGGAAGCGTCCCTTCAGAGGAAGGATGAGCATGGGAAGCACCATACGCCTCTCCCGCTGGACTCGTAAACACCCACTGCAAGGCTTCCTGACCGAGGGTCAGACCCAAGTCCGCCAGACTCGGACGCCCGCCGCCGTTAGAAGGACTTGCAGATGAACTTGCGAATTGAGATTGACTTACGCCAAACAGGTTGTCCGTGGTGTCTCTTCTTAGGCGGCCGCGCGGCTGTGTTGGAGGCCGGCGTGGAGTAACTGGCGGAGCTGTGTGGAAAGGCGAATCGAGTGGCGGACTATTGGTGCCACGGCCATATGGGTTGGAGATAAATGCATCTCCTTGTGTTGGTGTCGACGGAGGAGCACCACGAAGTGGGGTCTTTGGAGTCGTCGGTGCCTTGGGAGTCGGTGGTGGCGGGTGATCATGTTCCGTTCCGTCATAGAAGTACTTCCTTTGCCCGCTAACCATTGAAGATCTTCTCAGTGTGTGGATTCCATCAAGAACTACTTTTCCAGCCCTCTGCAGTGCAGGCATCGGCTCTGGAAAGAGTGGCTGGCCTTCTTTCCACTTCCCGGGACCGAAATTTGGGTGTGGTCTTGGGGCATCGAGTGGTACTCCTTCGCGCATGCTTTGACTGCGAGGCCTGCTTTGACCGCGAGGTCTGCTTGTGGTCGGGATTTCGGACTCGTCATTCCATGTTGTTGGCACATCATAAAACGAGTCTTCATCGTCGTCGAGGAGGTCGGGAAATGCGTTGCTGGTGTCGGATGGTGGTGGCATAGAAGGTGGTGGATGGCTGTAAGACGAGGCACGGCTGCGCCGACCTTGTACAGTGAACTCGCGACGCATATCCTCTGGTATCTGGACGGCGAACGCACGACGCAATTCATCTGGTATCTCGACTGGTGTGAACTGGCCCATGTTGGATTGAGAAGTGGAGCCCGATGCATTCGGAGCTGGCGCATACGGATTATCTACTATCGGGTAAGCTCCAGATTCGAGTCGCGTTGAGGAGTGGCGTCACTTACAGCTCGAGATCGAGGCAGGTGGACGCGCCGCGCGCTCAGGGTTGCGATCGAGGCGCGCGTCCATGCCTGACTTGTCCTCAGACATGGTTTTGAGGGTTGCGTAAGGTTTACAGCTGTTGTAAAACGACTGTGAAGGATGGTAGGTTTGTTATTTCGACAATGGAGAACAATGGAATTGTTCAGAGTGAGTTAATGAAAGTGTTTGTCGCGTCTGGGTTCACAGCTTGAGGAAAAGGAATGTGAGCGTGGGGTTTCATCGTGGGATGGCCTCCGTTCAGACGTGATCTTGGGCTTGGGACGTGTTAGGAGCAGGCTTGATTAGTCGCTATTGAGGCCAATGAGACAAGAACGTCTAGCTAAACCATGAAGAGGCTAAGTACAGTTAATGCTTTAACGATGCCGAAGGCCGATGTTGGGAAAGAAGATGACCTAGTTCTGCATAGCCTACCGCCAGCACGTATACGGCAATTTCGACACCGAAATTTAGAATACTTCGCCAAAATTGGTTAGTAGGAGCACGAGAACTTCCATGTCAATATACTAATTGGAATTTCAATCACAAAACTAGTGAGCCAAGGGTTGGTGAGCGGCTCTTGTTTGCACTTGGGAAGATGAGAACTGGGTGGCAATCTTGATTTCAGTCAATGTAAACTTAAGATGAATAGTTGCAAGTCATAATCAGCATATCTAGATAGAGTGTATTACTTCATATTATCCAAGTTATCTAACTATCGAATAATGCTTTAACTCTCTTCTCCCCATCCACTGCATCAAGCTCCATTCCATCATCGTGAGACTGGCCTTCGTCTTGAGTTTCTAATCTCCCTTGCACTCTAGCAAGTAACATTCTCATCCTCTGCAACTCCGCCTCAACATCGCCGTCCTTCGTACACAGGTTCTCCTGCACATTCTCCTTTGGATCGTCCAGCAGCTCCAGCATCTTCTTGTGCTCCTTATATTTTGCGATCCGGGCCTTGAGCTCCGCTCGCCGTTGGTTCAGATTCTGCAATTGCTGTGCCACCAATATGTATCTCCCAGCCTCCTGTGGTAGTCGTTGTGCTTCCACCGGTTCGTCCCACACTTCTGGCATGGAGTTTATAATCGCTTCATTTGCTGCAACTGATTAGTTAATGCCCGCTACCATGATTTTTCAAAACATACACAGATCAGCACCAATCTCTAGCCTCTCGTCCGCGCCACCATTGACATGTCTATCGCCCGCCATCCAATACAGCGCATCTATCTGCTCGGCGACATGTCTTTGTGCTTGATTAGAGTATACCAGCTTCGAATGCTGTTGTATCTTTGCATTGAGCTCAAATAGGGCATCGTTTATTGCTTTCTGACGAATTGGCTGATCATTCGGACGATAACTAGGAGGGATACGAGTTGGTGCTGAGAGCGCTTGGATTTGAGTGCGCAAGAATGCGAGCTTGAGATCGATAATCGTGGGCGTTGGTTCGGACATGATGGAAGTCCAGATAGTGACTATTAAACTCGCTTCTCACTGTATATTAAAGTCCTAGGGTGTTGGCGGTTTGATCGGTGTTTGGGGGTGCTGAGTTATGGACGACGTCGTTGGGAGACGCGCTTAACGCTAGAGACGCGACTTGAAGCGCGTCTGAGCTGGTAAAGCAAGTGACATGTCTTGGCAGTTTCCATCACAAACCACACATCTATAATTGGCTGACCACGAAATTGCCCTCTGACCACCATCCATCAATTTGGCTGATGGGATGGCAGCTGAAGCAATTACCCCAATACATACCTCGGCGTTCCGTGGGTATGGGATCCCCAGAATTGGGTGCCACCACGAACTGACAGGGTTGGTCATGATCTCCTCGGTATGCAGGTTTAGGTACAAATCTCATCTTTCTTTCCCATCATCTTCCCGTTCGCCCGCAAGATCTCTGTCTCTTTCTTTGTGTTTAAATCGCATTATACCCATCATCACCTTCACCATGTCTCACCAAGTCTTGACCCGCGCCGAAGTCGCGAAGCACAACACTGATGACAGCACCTGGCTCATCGTCGACCATAAAATCTATGACGTTACCGACTTCGTCGACGCACACCCAGGAGGAGCTTTTGTCCTCCAACAGGTAGCTGGCCAGGATGCAACTGAGGCATTCTACAACCTCCATCGCCATGAGGTTCTCACCAAATACGACGACCTCTGTATCGGCACCATCGAGGGCGAGAAGCCAGAGATCCTGACTCCACAGATCGGAGAGCTCAGCCCAGTCCCATACGCCGAGCCAACATGGTTGGTGCCACATTTCAGCAGCCCATACTACAACGATAGCCACCGCAGACTGCAGAAAGCGATCAGGAAGTTCGTCGATGAGCATATTACTCCAGAGGCTCAGGAGGCCGAGATGACGGGAAAGCATATCAGCCAGGAGTTGATAGACAAGATGTCGCAGGCTGGCATCTTGCACATGCGCATTGGTCCAGGAAAGCACTTGCACGGTGTCAACATTCTGGGCGGCGTCATCAAGGGCGAGGAGTTCGATTACTTCCACGACTCTATCGTCTCGCAGGAGCTGGTTCGTGCCAATGCTAGAGGTTTCCAGGATGGAAACATGGCTGGTATGACCATCTCTTTAACCGCCGTCCTGCAGTTCGCCAACGACCCAGTCTGGCGCGATAGAATCGCAGGCGAGGTCTTCAGCGGAAAAAAGAAGATCTGTCTTGCCATCACTGAGGCATTTGCCGGCTCAGACGTCGCTGGTATTCGTACCACCGCCGTCAAGACCCCAGATGGAAAGCATTACATCGTCAACGGAACCAAGAAGTGGATCACCAACGGCGTTTGGTGCGACTACTTCGTCACCGGTGTCAAGACCGACAAGGGCCTCTCTGTCGTGCTCATCGAGCGCCAGGAGGGTGTCGAGACTAAGGCTATCAAGACCTCGTATTCCCCAGCCGCAGGCACAACCTTCATCACCTTCGACAACGTCAAGGTGCCAGTCGGGAACTTGCTCGGCGTTGAGAACAAAGGTATTCACGTCATCCTCTCCAACTTCAACCACGAGCGCTGGATGATGGTCAACGCCGTTATTCGCATGTCTCGCACGGTCACTGAGGAGTGCATGAAGTGGGCTAACCAGCGTATTGTCTTTGGGAAGAAGCTGAATGAGCAGCCGGTTATTAGGGCGAAGCTGGCAAAGATGATTGCGCATGTTGAGGCGAACCAGGCTTGGTTGGAGAATATCACTTATCAGATGACTAAGATGCCTTATAGCGAGCAGGCGAAGCATCTTGCTGGACCGATTGGTCTCCTCAAGATGTTCAGCACTAGGTCTGCACATGAGATTGCGGACGAGGCGGTTCAAATCTTTGGTGGTAGAGGATTGACTCAGACTGGTATGGGCAGAGTTGTGGAGATGTTCCACAGGACCTACAAGTTCGATGCCATTCTTGGCGGTGCTGAAGAGGTTTTGGGTGACCTCGGCGTCAGACAGGCCATGAAGCAGATGCCAAAGAGTATGTTGTAAGAAGATAACTTGTGAAGGTGTGTACTTTATGCGCTTGACCTACATGTAGCAAGTCATCCATTGTATGATATCAATGGACAATGACACCCATGTAACTATTCCCAATGGCATTTGAAATCGGTGACAAGAGCAGAGCCTTTCCTCGGATAGTATAATAAATCGTTGTTATATTAAAATTCATAGCTCAGGTCAACTGTTCTGCGAGTATTCCTTCATATTTTGCTATGTCCATTCAGGCATCAACCACCTAACACCTGCCCATTGCGACTAGCAGGTCTTGGCAACCCTGCCAAGCAGTCCCTTGGCCGAAACAACATGGATTGAGATGAACGCGCGCTACCGGGCATCGCATTGAGATTGCAAGGCGTATTTAGGGTACGGCGGCCTAACTGGTTGGCTAGCATATTATAAATGCTCTGGGGAGCCTGACATTCATTTTCCTTCACTCTGTTTTTTTGGTGTGCGCTAGTGCAATTATGCGATATTCAATCTTTTCGGCCGCCGCTTTCGCATTGGTGGCTTCGGCGCAGGGACATGGCCAATTACGAACAGTACCAAAGATGAATTCCAAGAGTGCTTCGAGGCCTATGAAGAGCCGCCCGAAGGAATAAACAAGTACGACAGTGACGCTTGGCCAGACTGCGTCAATTCAATCGGGCTGACTGGTGAGTGGAAAGATCGGGTGATGCCCGAAATATTCTCCATTATCAACTCCGAGGTGGTTGTCATTCCCAACTTGGAGTCTAGTCTCGGTCATACGATATGCGGTACCACTACGTCTCGAATACAACAATTTATAACTGTTTCAGGAAATCCACTTTGGTACCTTCTCCAATCTCTCTACCACTGACGATTGATCACCCAAATTTGGCAAGGCTATACGAGCAAGCTCAAAGGGCTGGGAATATTCAGGACATGATGGCGATATCGAATTTCCTTAATCCGATCGAGAAACAAGAGATTCAGGAAAATGAGGAGGAGGACCTAAATTCTGAGAAGGTTCTTCAAGACGTCTTGAGTGAGCATTTAGGATTACAGCAAGATGAAGAGGAGGATGAAGCTGAGCAGCAGTCTGCAAAGCCACAACGCCCCATACAAGATGCTATTCAAGCTTTACAGGTTGTTATTGAGTTCGCTGAGGGCCGCGAGGATATGGAAACAGCTCAGCTACGAGCAATTGAGCGAGTGGAACAAAAGTTGAAATCGTTAGATCGCAATAGCCGCATACAGGGTACCCTTGATGGGTGGATGATATATTCACTAAGACGATTTCTTGACACGGGATATATTACATCGTCTTACCGAGACTAGACTGTAGTCTGTTACCAATCCGTTAAAACAACTGCCGATGTCTTGAAATACACTTGTGGTTGACATGCATCCATTGACATGGTATGAGTCTCATCGGTCGAGTGGGGTTGCGGGGTGGGATCTTGGTCGTCAGCTGACAACATATAAAAATTCAAGCGCCCTTTAATTCTGCCTTTCTCGTGCTGTCTGATTGTAATCTGTGTAAGAACAGTATAAAGGTATCAGAGTCAAACCATGTCATCCTCAATGAATTAAGGCCCGCCATTCCGCGCCAAGCACATCGGCTCTCAAGCGCCCACTCGAGCTCCTGAAAATTCAGAAGGACAACCATGAAGGCAAGATCACAAACAATAAGGAAGTCACATATATCGAAAATACGGCAATCAAGGATATTGTGAAGGTCCAGCTCGACTGCGGTTTCAACGGCGTGACAGATGGCGAGTTCAGACGATACATGCTCTGGTAAGCTTTACCATAACAAATTAAATCTGCCGTAAAGTGATGGGCTGACAAGCAATGGGGCTCACTCTTTGAGGGCCTCGAAGGATTCTCAGTTCCAAAATCCATCCAGGGACCTCTATGGCAAATACGTCCCCGACGTTAAGGCCTTCGTCGAGCGAGGCGTCGAGGACGAGGAGACCAAGCACTTTCCCGCTGTTTCAACAACCTGTACAGGCAAGATCAGACATACGGGCTCAACTTACCTGCCAGACTTCAAGTGGCTCCAGTCAGTGCTGCCAGAGGATCAGAGGCATGGCGCGACGCTGACATTGGCCGCGCCGAACTGGTACCATTTGCGCTACACGGCAGAAAAACGTACCAGAGCGACATTTATGCGAACGACGCCGGGTACTTTGTCGATATCGCAAGTGCGTACCAAGAGGACTTCAGCATTCTGTATGAGAATGGATGCAGGAACGTGCAATTCGACGACCCAAACTTGGCCTGTAAGCAATCTCCCTTCTCAGCCCAATCCTTCTAACTGACAAGCTCCAAACTTCTGCTCCCCAGAAATGCTCGCCGGCTTCCAAGAGAACAAGGAAGACGCAGACTCCCTGTTCACAGCCTACATCAAGCTCTACAATGACTAAATCCCCCAGCGGCCCTCCGACATGCATATCGGCGTGCACCTTTGCTGCGGAAACTTCATCCACGGCCGGCACTTCGCGCGCAGCGCCTACGACAAGGTCCCCATGACGCTTTTGCAAGAGCTTAATGTGGATACTTACTACCTCGAGTACGACACCGAGCGTGCTGGAAGCTTTAAGCCGTTACAATATATGCCGGCGCATAAGAATGTGATTCTGGGTGTGGTGAGTTTCAAGAAGCCGGAGTTGGAGGATTTGGAGATGTTGAAGAAAAGGGTTGCGAGTGCGGCTGAGTGCATTAATAAGGGTCAGAACGGTAATGCTGGATTGGAGGGGGTGGGCAGGAGTCCGCAGTGTGGGTTTGCTTCTCATGGGACGGGTAACGATGTCCATAAGGAGCAGATGGTGGAGAAACTGAAGCTTGTGTGGAAGCTGGCCGATGAGCTGTGGCCTGGTACGAGAGAGAGCTGGAAACCCCTTCCCGACGCTTTCACAAGTAGTATGGAACGCGTCATCTAGTTCGAGAATCATGCGTCGTTATGAAAGTCTTGTCTGTCCATTGGGCTTCGCGTTAGCATAGGTTAAGTAGTACTCGTACTTACCTTCAATATGGGCTGGCTCATCAACTGGTCAGCATAGTCAGGAGTTATTAACAAAGTTCATCTATGAACCCTCGCATCCTTTGTTCGTGGTGGGAGGTCAGAGGCCGGCGAACTGCTTTGCGAAGCCGACGGTGGACTAGAGGTTGTTTTGCATCATCTTGTTTGAGTGTCGCACTATTTGAGCTTGTCCAGAGGCTGCTTAACCGGCTGTCGAAAGAAATCGCTGTTTAGAAATTTAATGTTACGTAGTTTTGACAAAGATATGAGGTTCTATGTGTTGATAATGCCGGCATTGGTTCTTCTCCGACCATTTTAGGTTTCTGGTTATCCCAATAGTTGTGGTGAATGAGTTCATGGTTGACAGGCCCGCCTTGATGATGGTATGACACCACTTAGTCTGATACCATTGGTATCAGGCGTAGTCTACAATTATAGAAAATCGCACGGATGGGATGGTCTTCAACATGAAAAGATAATGCGGCCCCGAATTACGAAGTAGAAGGTCCAAGGATAGGCGAGACTGAGGTGATGGCAGCTCGCTTATCTCATCGGGACATATCGTCGATTCGGAGAACTCCTCCGACAGTAGCCGGCCAGCGTTCTCGGTGAGATGGTGGGCGGCAGAAGCGTCACGTGTTTGGCCGGTACGATTCCGGCCAGACGAATCACAACGCGCCAAGGCTTGTTCTCATGACAAACAGGTTGGAGAACATCGCGACCACAGACTTCTGCTTTACCACTCGGGAGATACAAGAGATCTCAGATGAAAGCTTGAAGAGCCTTCAGATGTTGCCTCTTGGGCTCGTCGCGTCAACTTTCGGCGCCGAGAAGACGACATGGCGCCCTGCCGCCTCCCAGCGGCCAGAAATAAAATTACCGGATTCGGCTCACCGAGCACATTTACCTCTGTGCACCAGCACGGCTCTATATCGTCGAGTGAACACTTCATTTCGACCTACGAAGCTGGTTGGATCAAGAATACGGCATAACGCAAGATGAAATAATTATCTCGTAACGATATTCCTTTCCCCTCCTTTGTGTCCATCCGATGTGGTAGGTCACTCGCGTCAGAGGCCGGTATGAATTCCGGCCTCAATGATATAACGGGCGAAGTCGACCGCCATGAATAAAGTTTCTTTCATACTCAACGAGCTCTCAAATCTCGAATCCTCCGACATTCCTTGCATTTATTCGCATCTGCTTTTAAACTTGCTAGCCCTTGTTTCTCCTTCAGATTTTGTCTTCAGCCATATTACTTGCCAAGCTCGTTCTATCCTTACCACAGCAATAATGGGATCCCTAGGCCCCATAACCGACTCCCTTTCCGATGTTCCCTCAACCTTCGACGTGATGGATGATCCTCGTCCAAACGATACTACTCTCCCACCTTTCATGGTCTCCACAAGGCGCGGCTTCCTCCCTCGCGCCCACCCTGTCGTCGACCTCCCCTCGGACTTCGGCGCCCTAAACACCATCCTCGAGAACATGCCACTCGTCAAAGCCGACGGGACCTCCGGGCTCCTCATGCATGGCAAGCTAGGCGACACCGTGCTCTCCGACCTCCCCGACTTGAGTGAAGCCGTGGAGAAGTATGCGGATAATTTACCGTTGCAGAATGCACTGTACAGGGACTATTCGTTCTTGGCGTCTGCGTATCTGCTTGAGCCTTGCCATTTGAGATTTATGAAGGGTGAGGAGTATGGGCTGGGCAGAGACCATCTGCCAAAGCAGATCTCGATGCCGCTGAGTATCTGTGCCAAGATCTCCGGGTTTAAACCGTTCATGGAGTATGCTGGTAGTTACGCCTTGTACAACTACCGCCTCGAAGACTCAAAAGGGGGAATGGAGTATGATAACTTACGCCTCATTCGTGCGTTTGAGAAGGGTCTTGATCCGAAGAGTTCTGAGGCGGGGTTTGTGCTTATTCATGTTGAGATGGTTAAGAATTCTGGACCACTGGTTGAGGGGGCGATGAAGGCGCTTGAGGGTGTCAAAAACCAGGACCGCGATGGTTTTGAGGAAGGCATGGGGCAAGTTGTTGGAGCTATGAAGAATGTCAACACTGTCATGGAACGTGAGTATCACGATTCAATAACAACCCAGAGTGCCATAAGTGCTGACAAAGAACAGGCATGTGGGCGAAATCAAAGCCAAACGAATACACCTCCTTCCGCACCTTCATCATGGGCATCACCTCTCAATCCATGTTTCCCCACGGCGTCATCTACGAAGGCGTCTCCAAGGAACCGCTCAGCTTCCGCGGCGAGAGCGGAGCAAACGACAGCATGATCCCCCTCCTTGACAACCTCCTAACCCTCTCCCTCCCATCCACCCCCCTTACCACCATCCTCACCGACTTCCGCTCCTACCGCCCAGGCAATCACCGCCAATTTCTCGCCTGGGTGTCGGCCCAATCCGTCGCCATCAACCTCAAAGGCTTCGCCCTTGACAAATCCCACCCGACAAGCAACTTGTGGTACTTGAGAGCGCTTGACCAGGTCCGCGAGTTCCGCTGGCGCCATTGGTGCTTCACGCGCGAATATATTCTGAAGAGAACTAGTCATCCTACTGCCACGGGTGGTAGCCCGATAGTCAGGTGGTTGCCAAATCAGTTGACTGCTGTGCTTGAGGGGATGTGTGATGTTGGGAAGGTGCTGGGTGTGCACGAGGGCGATCAGGAGGCAGGTGTCAAAGAAGATGGCGCCAATGGAACGAATGGTGTCACGGAGATGCCGGAAGGGTTAAAGTTGAACGGAAATGGAACTAAAGGACATGGTGAGGCATTGTCGAGGCGCGAGATGGAGGAGATTAGGGAGATTATTGACACTATTACAAAGCAGAAGAGGGAGCTTGAGAGGGAGGTTCGGAAGTGGTGTGAGGAGAGGGGGGAGAAAGCTTGAGTCGTCCGCCGTGGGGCAAACAGTCAAGCAGGTGACATGTTAGTCAATGAAGTTTGGGATCTCGGTCAGTCATGCGGTCCTTCGATTAAGTGTCTGCCTTCAAGTGAGCTACCGTAATGTCTTTAAACGCTGTCTGGTATCCCCCCAACTCTCCACCAGATCTTGAGATAACCTCAGATTGCTGCCGGACCGCCCTCGGCGTTTCCCTCTCAGCTCATCCGTTCTTATGAGCATGTCTTGAACTTTGCTATTGGGATGCTATTTCGTCATGCGACATCTCAAAACTCTCTTGAGGACCTGAGGGGTGAATAATCAGCTTTTTTTCCGAGATTGCCAATGCCAACCAGTTTTCCGTCGTCCTCCACATCAACCAGCAGCCGCCCCAGCTCCTAGCATAGATGCTAGAGGTGTGATGGAAGTATTTAAAAGTCTCTCGATTAGCCAACCGTTTCCTACAATGGTTTTTTGGCCAGATCTCAGGGTGTTATTTCGCCAAGCGGTATCTATACCTTGGAGCGCTCCTGGCTGGATGATAAACTTTATATTTCCACTCGTCAATGCCAACCGGTTCTGCTCCGCTCTCCTCCTATTGGACCCCCCACCCCCAGATCTCCTTCAGGCGGTCAGAAAGTAGGCATCAAAGCGCCTTAACTTTCTCGCCAGCTACCAACAATAACGACGAGAGCTTTTGGACCTCAGGTCGAGATATCACGTGAATACTTGATTCTCGAAAAGCGCTCTAGACTTGATACTACTCCCATCAACTCGGCTTGTCTTTGTTATCAAATTCCCGCCTTCCTCCACATGGAGTGGCCACCACCGCAACCACTTCGGATGTTCTAAAAGTAGGTTCTAGAGCATTTTAGCTTCCTTGAGTCTCGGAACTTGTATTGAGGCGTAATGTCGATGAGAATCATTCATAACTCCTATGACGGGCTTCGAACTAGGTGGTCGACTTCCCATTTGGACTTTTCGAGGCCAATTACCTTCACATCAACCTTCACGCCGACTAGCGACCTCAGTAGCTACTCAAAGCCGTCGTAGAATGGACTCTAGAGCGTGGCGCTCGACCCGCTGGCTGCCAAGCAGTTTTAAAAATAGCTCACCAACTTTTTCCATGCCTTTGATCTGTTTATTGGAATGCCTGTTGAACTGTTTTAAAGTGAAAAAGTACAGTAGCCGGCTAGTAGATGTATTTGAAAAAGAGTGCTGCCGAAGGTCCCTCGTGCGTCTATAGTTTCTGCCTTTTGAGCCGGAGTCTGTGCCAACCGCCGCGCGTATCGCGCCAAACCTCCCACGCCCAACCACACTGGTGGACTTATCTGTTGCGCCTTATCACTTAGCACTTTGCCTAGTTTCCATAGCCTTGCCTCTGCCAACCAGGCGTACGCTGCGACTTTCACCCTTCGTACTCCTACGGCATAACAACCATCTACATCGTTACATCATCAACAGCCACGACTACAGTTCAAGGTTTGTTTAAGCTTTATGATATAAATAACGATCTTGCGACAGTACTCAGACTAACTTCACCCTTACAGGTGTGTACTTCTAAGCAATCCGCTTCCATTTCTGGGGCATCCAGCTCTACCAAGATTGTCAAGAAGTCTTCTGAGCTCACTCTTGACGAGGTAAGCGCATTACGACATGACTTTAGTCTGAGATTCAGGCATGCTAACCGTGCTTTACAGATGGCCTGTAGAACTTTCTCCGCAACCAATTCTGAAGGAGATGCTTGAGGAAGACGGGGGGCTCCAGGGCAAGCTTAGCCAGTAAGTCAGCCGCTAAGGGTTGTCGGAATGATGGCAGTGCCCAGCATGGTCTCCGTTGACCGGGCGTAACTCGGTGAATGGCATAAGCTGCCTCCAGACTTGATGTGGGTTGTTCTTATTGTCCCGCCTCTAAACCCTACTACCTAACCCCCCATACGAAGGAAAATCATGTCAACTAAATTTTGCCTGCATATATACTCGCAATCGTGATGTGCTCGTGATATGTTCCCAAGCCCCGTTGAAGACGCACGCAACTGCTTATTGCTCACCAGGCCAAAGCTCTAGCCAACCTTCTCACCAACTCACCTTCTCAACAATCTGCTCCCTATCGACATCGTTCCCTCCGCGACATCAGGCACATCTAGGAGAAACCTCCTCTCCCATTGAGGCCTTCCTATTGAGCTTGGGAAGTACAAACTCACGAATGGAGGCGAATCGTTAGCGCAAATCGCTAGGAAGAACGAAGTTCATTAAATAGAGGTATCATTCAGTATAGCTTTAACACAAAGCAATATAACAACAATGCTAATCATCCCAACTCCGCAAAATATGCAAAGTAGTACTGTCGTGTGGCCATCCCCAACTCCATGCATCAAATAACATCATCATCCATACCATCCCTCATCATCACATCTACCTCATCCTCATCCTCATCCTCGTCCATCTAAGCCGAGGCGGCGACTGCGCGGCCTTTACTCTGCCTCTGATTATTGGAGCCCTTCGGTCTAGCCAAGGTGTATTTGGCGAACGCTCTAGCGAGAGCCTTCTTGCACGAGACTTTTTGTGATCCGACGAAGCTGTCCACAGTGACGGCGATAGCGCGGTCAATGTCTTGGCTGGTACAGTACTCGCTAAGACGCATCTTGCAGAATGCCTCCGAAATACGCATTATGGCTTCGAGGTGACGAACCTGAAATTAATGTTAGCACACATCCTAATACCTCTCAACCATCTTCCCCTCTCTACGGAACAATGATTCGGTAGTACTTACAGTGATTGGATAAGCACCCGTCGCCAAACTCTCCCTCCTCATATCAGCGAAGAGTCTAGCAACCTTGTCCTGATCAATCTGATACAACTTCGGCCTACACTTCTCCCTCGCATACAAAATATATTTCCTCAACAATTCCTGATCAATCTCCCCCTCTTGTTTCGGCTCTCCGTTGTTGCGGCCAAGTCCGCTGGTTTGTGTCTCGTGTTCTGTCTCCATAGCACCCACGTTCTCCTCAACAGGTGCAGCCAAAGGATGAGCCCTGCCGTGTGAGCCGACAACGAAGCGCGCGAGTCTCTCGTCTTCGGAGGGATCGACCGTGTCGCGCACGACGCAGAGGATGTCGAAGCGCGAAAGAATCGGTTCGGTGAGGTCCACGTTCTGGGAGAACGGAATCGTAGAGTTGTATCTCCCTCCATTTGGGTTCGCAGCCGCAATAATTCCGCAGCGTGCTTGGAGAGTTGTGACGATTCCAGCTTTAGAGATAGAGATAGTCTGCTGTTCCATAGCTTCGTGGATAGAAGTGCGGTCTTGGTCATTCATCTTGTCAAACTCGTCAATAAGACACGTGCCCCTATCCGCCAACACCAACGCACCACCCTCAAGCGTCCATTCACTCGTCATTGGGTCCTTCCTCACACTTGCAGTGAGACCGACTGCAGATGCGCCTTGACCGGTGGCGAAGACGGCCCGGTGAGCTGTCTTCTCGACATACTTCAGTACTTGGGATTTTGCGGTTCCAGGGTCGCCGAGGAGGAGCACGTTGATATCACCACGGATATTGTGTTTCCCCTGCGCGACCTTACTTACACCACCAAACAAACTTAAAGCCACCGCAGTCTTGATATCCGTGTGTCCGTAGATAGACGGCGCGATGGAAGCGATAATCTTATCCACGATCTGTGGGTCGCGGCTCAAAGCGCGGATTTGGTTCTCATCTTGCTCTGTGAGGCGGAAACCAGCCAACTGGTCGTGAGACTTGATCACGTTGTTGGCTTCGAGTATAGTGGCGAAGACGGGGAAGCCGTTGCGGTTGTTGAGTTGGGCGTCGTAGTTGTTGCGGTATACGCCTGTAACTTCGATTTCCTCTCCAGGCTTTGCACGATCTATCAGATCCCACAGCAAAATGACTTCGCGGTGGCGTGGCAAGCGACCGGCTGGGACGGTGCCTGGGGACTCTTGCAGCGTGAGTTTTTGGTAGTTGCGGTAGACCGTCTTCTCAGAGTTGAGAGTGAATGGTCCGCGCGACTGACACATTTGGCAGTAGGAAAGACGCACTTCGGCGTTGGATTCCTGTTGGAAGGGACCGAGTGTTATGCCGCACTTTGTGCAGTCGAATTTTACGTATTTCAGCTGTGGGAAGACGCCTGAGCGGCGTGTGACGACTCCGCTGACGCGCACAAGACAGTTGAGGTGCGATTGGCGCAGTTGGCGGAGTGTGTAGTGGACTGGGAGCTCGGTGATGCGGACGTGGATCTCGGAGTGGATTCGCTCGTAGTCTGGGTAGTGGTAGAGCACGACTTCCATGGCTACCTCGTCGAAGAGCTTGAGCATCTCTGAAGGCGCGTTGGCGAGGAAGTAGGCGAGGATGGCTTTGGAGGTGGAGAGGTGGTCGTAGGAGACTTCGAGCGACTCGGAATTTACTTCTCCGAGCGTGCGGATGGCGATGCCATAGACGGAGTTGCCGGCGTCGTCGGTGTACTCGGTGAGGAAGTTCTTGAATGCTGTCTTGATACCGCGCTGGACGGCTGGTTTGGCGATCCATTCTTCGAGGGACGTGGCTTTGACGTCTTGGAGGGCATCGAGGGAGAGCTCGTCTTCCATGATGTCGTCCATCATGTCCTCGTCTTCGTCTTCATCGTAGTGATGGCGACGGCGGCGGACTTGCTTGCTGAGATCTGCTCCGTCGTCCTCGTCCTCGTCCTGCATGAATGCCGCTGGCATGCGACCTTGTGACCTAATTCGTGCATCTCTCTTGTCCAACTGCGCCTCCAATTCCCTTCTTGCCGCATCATCCATGCCCTCGTAGTCATCCTCATCAATGTCGACATCATCGTAGGCATTATCAGACTTCGGCTCATAATCCTTCTCAAAGTTGTTTCCGAAGAGGTCAACACCGTCGTCCTCCTCATCATCCAACACATCATCAGCATCATCGAGGAGATCACGGTTGACATCGTCGTCCAGAGCCTCATCATCATCGTCATCTGCGCCGTGGTTCAAGGGGTAAGTGGGCGGCGACGACGCCATGACTGGTCCCAAAGGACTTGAGGCGAAATCTGGAGTTCCGGCACCTTCGTCGCCTCTGGCGCGCTTTCCGAGGTTGCGTCCTCCTGGTCCGCGGTTTGCGGCTCCCAGACTTGGCCTCAATGGCGAACTATGCGACAAGAGTTAGCCAGGTGCGCTTTGGTAAATAGTGGCCGTGGGATGATTAAACATACCTCATAATGGCCGCTGTGTATCAATGAGTCTGTTTATTTAGGTTCAATTCTTTGCAGTTGTGATAATATATTACTTTGTTGTTGTTATGGCTCGTTGTTGTGACAATGGACAGATGTCTCGGTGGAGAAGTCGAGTTCAGGAGGGATGAGATTGAAGATGTGCCAGAGCGCGTAAAGTGCTTTTTCGCGTTGGTCGCGTTTCGCGTCGGGCTTGGCGGAGAATCACTCTATTACGGCGGCCGAGAGAGCGCAAAGGCGCGTAACCTGTCAACAGGACTTCAGGTTGACATTCTCGAACCACAATCGGACGAGTTTAACATTCAAGATGATGGGGAAATATGTTAATCTTGAAGAACTCAAGGATACTATCATTGAGTGGACAAAATAGGGTCATGGCCCTCGTTCTATCTGTGCCTTTCTCGAAACCCCCCGATTCGACATCCATGTTACTCACAACACGCTCAGAGCACGACTTAAGGTTTGGAATGTTTACGAGGAACGGAGGGTAGTGAACCAGGAGCCACACAGAGAAGCAATCACAGCGTGGCTTCAGTCTGGCTTAAAACACAACGAAATACGAGATCTTCTTAAATCCAACTTCAACCAAGACGCCGAGAAAAATGAGCTGTTAGGGTTGGCGGCTCAGAAGATGGAACTTGTCCTGGTATGAAATTTACAAGGATGTCACACAGGCAACCGATCTAGACATGTATGTATAGGGACATTATCACAAATTGGGTGCAAAAAAGGTCATAACCTGCCTCTAATATGCACCGTCAAGGCCAAGTTCAATACTTCAGAGAGCCAGGATACAGTGAACAGCCAACTGAGAAGTTGGAATCTATACGCACGGCCGGTAATATAATCTTTAACCGAATATAAAAACAACCACAGCATGGCTTACGGGTTCATCTCAGGAACCACAAAATCCCCAATCCAATCACGGCTTGAAAGTCCCTGAAACTGTTCATCGGAGCTCGACCACGGACGAGCACCAAGATGAGAAGTTCGTGCTCGATGCCCTTGCATCGCATCTCGAGCAGCGCGCTGAGCCAACCACCAAGTCCACACCCAAAGCAAATACCAAAACGAGCAAAATCAATCTCGATCCTTACAAAGGCGAAATCATCACCTGGCGGCGATCCGGCCCTCATAATAATTCGTGCATCAATCTCAAGTCCGAATACAGGTGCCTCAAGAAGTCGCAGGTCTCCCGATCCGGCCTTCACCTACAGCCGCGTGATCACGTGTCGCCAGCTTATCAGCAACAACCAGCGCAGCTGCCGCAAGGCTACGCGGGCCCAACGCGTCAACTTCAAGACACGAACAGACTCGTCCCATGCACGCACATCGACCACAACAATCCTTATAAACCGTGCCCACTCTATCAACCTTTACCGTTTGAGAGAGTAATATACATTACGATGGCGATGCAAGCTGAGCTTGAAGCTCAGAAGAGACGTGAAAGCATGTATGCAGAGTCCGAGGATTCTCAGACGGCAGCTGAGTGAGTTACGCTTCAGCCTTGCGATGACTTCAGCTAACTTTGGACACAGATTTATCAATTCACAGCTTGCGCTTGAGGCTGAAGCGAGAGAGGCACTTCCATACGTACGTTCTACCCTAAATTCACCCATCTCATCTCCGAAGTGAGCTCAAGCTAACATTACCGCCCAGAAATTTGACACCTGTACCCGTCCTCTCGGGGCACTCCGTCAGTTATTATTCGCCTGCCTTACCTGCAACCCACCACCAAAAGACGACGCTTCCTCCTCCTCTTACACACCAGCAGCAGTCTGCTACTCCTGCTCCGTCTCCTGCCACGGCGACCACGAACTCGCCGAGCTCTTCCACAAACGGAACTTCGTCTGCGACTGCGGCACAACACGGATCTCCTCCACCTCTCCCAACTCAACACCTTGTTTACTCCGTGTCGACGAGAATGGTGTAAAGGGTGCCCGCAACGAAGACGGGAATCCAAACAACCAATATAACCAGAACTTCGGCAACAAATTCTGCGGCTGTGGTGATGATTATGATCCCCACCAGCAGAAGGGGACTATGTATCAGTGTATTGGATTGAAAGAAGGTTGTGGGGAGGATTGGTGGCACCCTACCTGCGTCGTCGGATTGACCACTTCATGGTTTGAGGCTGCGCTGGCACAACGCAAGAACGCACGTAAGGCCATTAAAGCGCGCAAAGCCGAGCGTCGTCAAGCCGCGCAGCTGTCGGCCATCGAAGCCAAGGGACCAGGCGGCACACAAAGCTTCAGCTCTCCCAAGGCAACTGCACCAGAGTTCGTGGGAGATGAAGGTGATGGGGATGAGACATCAGACGATGAAGATGACACACCCGTCCCACCTGGCTTTCCCAACGATGATGAGTTCGATGGGTTTATATGCTATAAGTGCGTTGGTGCCAACCCTTGGATCAGGAAATACGCTGGTCTGGATGGTTTCTTTGAGCCTGTGTTCCAGAGATCTGCCGTCCCGAGTCCGGAGAGTCAGGTTGCTATTGGGAATACTGCAACTGGCAGCGACGTGGAAAGGAATCCTTTTGAAGTCTTTGAAGCCATGTCAAAAGACGCGCGCCAGCGTTTTGTGGCCTCATTCTCTTCTATGGCCGACCCACCTACAGCGGTCACGCCTTTCACTGAGAGCCTAAAGAGAAAAGCTGACTCGGACCTCACCAGCGATACCCCAAAGCACGCCAAGACATTAACCCCTTCGTCCGTCAATGGCACCGGCACAGCTACCACCTCAACAACCGGATGCTCCGCTACCGACCTCGTCGAACCAACCGGCCAGTTTTCACTGATGCTACAATCCGACTTTCGCAACGCCTTCTGCCGCTGCAACTCATGCTATCCATTCCTGGCAGCTAGCCCACAACTCCTCGAAGAAGAAGATAACTATGAACCGCCTGTATCGGAGGGATCCGATGCGGATGGACAAAGCAGCAAAGGCAGTTTGTTGAATAGAGGGGAGAGGGCGCTGAACAACATGGATAGGGTTAAGGCGATTGAGGGGGTTATGGCGTTTAATAAGTTGAAGGAGAAGTTGACGCCCTTTTTTAAAGAGTTTGCTGAATCGGGACGGGTGATTAGTGCGGAGGATATTAAGGAGCATTTTGCTAAGATGAGGGGTGATGATCAGGGTCAAGCTGAGGCACAGAAGCAAGTTGAGAATGGTGGGGATGGTGGTGGGGCAGATCAGAGAAAATAGCAAGGTGGCTATCAATTGACAACTATTGAGTGGATGTTAGTTTAGGGAACGGAGGTGTGCGTGTATGATATGGATCTGGTGGCGTTTCTTTTAGCGGGCGTATTCGAAATAATGGGAATGAGATTGACCGAGCACACCATAGGAGACTACTTGTCAAGACGTACATGAGGCTAGTTGAATAGGGACAAGCTAGCAGTAAGGGTCACTACAATTGACCTATAACGACATCATACAACCACAACAGAGACCTCGCTATCTCGTGGTCAGTGGTGATGAAGATGATTGCCAAAGGTGAATAGCAGGCTTGGTCGTGCGTAGCCGCGTAGGGTGTTAATCTATCAGTATCATCCAGACTTAATTTACTGATTGATTTGGTTAGAAGGAATTTCAAAGTTTATGGTGGCGGCGTTTTCCATCAAAGTCTTGGTGACGAAGTAGTAGTAGAAGTAATTCGTTGGATGGTTACTGGTTAGCTCTCTGTGCTGTGACTTTGTGTACCCATTTTGTTGTTCTTGTGCGTCCGTCTGAGTTGGGAGTACGGAGACAGAAACCACCGGTTAGTATATTTATGGTGTTCAAGCGCGTGACACCATCCTATAGATAGCTGCCAAAATGTGACATTATGGAGTGTTAATCCTGGGCAACCAATGGCATAACTACCTACAAGTATATGGGAAGAGGTTGGCATCGTGCTTTCTCCATTCAGAAAGCCGTTGAGATCTGATGGCGGCATGTGGGGTCCTGCCGAGGAAGCCTAGACAGGAACTTTATTTGGACGTCCTCATCCTTCCCAGATAACACCCATCGTACTTACCTGGCTGATCGGTTTAACAGGTTAGCTCTGAATATCTTAATTAACTACTTTTGAAACTGTTACGCATTCCTCCGCGGCCAATGAATTTCGTCAATTGAAGACCGCCAAACCTACCCCGCAATATGTCGCCCCGCAGTCCGCAAATCAGTGATCAGCACCGAGAGGACCCTTCCTGAGATCTTACTGTAAGTCGACAGCCCAGCCACTCTTTACGGCGGTGAATATTTTTCATCCGAGCTTACGGAGTAGACCCCATTCTTCATCCAAAGCCTTCGCATTACTCCGACGCATTGCCACTAGCACGCGACACCTGCCACAAAGCCACAAAAGATAAGGAGCCACTGCAGCCTCATAGTTACCGAGACAGCTAGGCTACTGGTCGATCCAGGAACGCCCGCTTACACTAAACCCTATGCATACCGCGTCCCCTCACTGCGGAGTATCTTGCAGCCCGTCAAAGCAACAGTCAGGAGAGCACTTCATGCACCCTCCTTGCAACCTGGAACGATTACCGGCTGCGAGGGCTCCCAAAGTATAAGGGAACATGCCCCGCCAACTCGACTATGTCTTGTCGCTCCCTTTGAGAGATATTACGCTGGAAGATATCTTCTGCGACTTTAAGACTCGGCTTCGAATCGCCATATTGATGCTTTGGGTTATGAATACTTTTATATGAATGCGCCAACTTGTTTAATCGTATATAAATTATTTCCGCAATTAATTTGCAATTCGAGCTGCTGAAGCCAAAACTAAATCGGTTAATAAAGTGTCCTCGAGCCGACAGTCATAATGGCGACAGACAATTCTCCCGACCCAACTACAGAGAAGGCTTCATCGATTAGAGATGTTCAACATCTGGAGTCTGGCAGTCCAGGAAGTGGCAGCGGGAATGAGAGAGATGAACGTGATCTCGCAGACTGGGGCTATAAGCAAGAACTGAAGAGAGATTGGGGGTTGATGCATAATTTTGGGATTAGTTTCTCTATCATTGTACGTGAGCCACTTGATTTGATAACTCTCAGTGAAGAATTAAGGCTGACCACCTGTTAGAGTGTCATCACGGGCATAACAACGTTGTTTAGCTATGGATTGAATACCGGCGGCCCGTAAGATCCCCTTCACCAAGCCCTCTGCATCTTGGAACAAAAGCGCTGATGCACGTTAGAGCCGTTATGTCAGTCGGTTGGCTCGTCGTCTCCTTCTTCACTTTCAGCGTGGCCTTAGGAATGGCCGAAATCGTCTCCGCCATCCCTACGGCAGGCGGTCCATATTTCTGGTCCTTCATGCTCGCACCACCCGCCCACGCCGCCTTCGCCTCCTGGATCACCGGGTGGTTTAACCTGTTAGGCCAAGTCGCAGTAACAACCGGGATCACTTTCGGCTGCGCAGGTCTCATCTCAACAGTCGCAACCGTAAAATCCTCCTACGAACCCACCTCCGCGAAAACAGTAGGCATCTACGCCGCCCTCCTCGTCTCCCACGGCATGGTCAACACCTTCGGCGTGCACGTCTTGCGGTACCTAAATAACACCTCCATCGCCCTGCACTCCTTGGGAATATCATCCATAGCCATAGCAGTCTTGGCAAAGGCGCCCACGCATCAAAAGGCCTCGTTCGTATTCGGGCACTTCAACGACGGCACCGCCTCCCCACCCTCCTCAGACGTCGAAGTTGAAGGCTGGTCCTCCCGCGCCAGCGTCGCTTACGTAGTCTTCTGTGGTGCGCTTATGTCCCAATACACACTCACCGGATTCGACGCCTCCGCGCACCTCAGCGAAGAGACCCGAAAGGCATCCTGGAGTGCACCTATCGGCGTAATCTCCTCAGTTGGGTTTAGTTCGCTGTTTGGGTTTTTTATACTCCTCAGCTTTTTATTCTCCATGCAGGACTTTGAGCGCACCCTCGACTCCGCATACGGCAACCCCGTCCTCCAGATCTTCGTCGACGTCTTCGGTCCCGACGGCGCAGTCGTGTTGTTTTGCCTTATCATCATCTGTGTCTGGCATTGTGGGCTCTTCTCCCTCACTTCCAACAGCCGGATGATGTTCGCGTTCGCGCGCGACGGCGGCATACCTGGGTTCTTCGCGCACGTGGATAAGAAATACAAATCCCCAATCCGAACGGTGTGGTTGGGTGCGTTCCTGAGTTTTTGTTTGAGTTTGCCGAGTTTGGGGAGCGAGGTTGCGTTTGCGGCGGCGACAAGTATTGCGACCATTGGGCTGTATATCAGTTATGGGATACCGATACTCATTGGGCTGATTTATGGGAAGCATTTTAGGGATTTAAAGGGACCGTTTAATTTGGGGGTGTTTAGTAAGCCTGTGGCGGCAATTGCTTGTGGGTGGATCGCGTTAATTACGGTCGTTTTCTGCTTACCGACAGCCAACCCCGTAAACAAAGAGACGCTCAACTATACTGTTGTGGCTGTTGGAATCATCGCGGTAGGGAGTATTGGGGTATGGTTGGTTTCAGCGAGGAAGTGGTTTGTGGGGCCGTTGAGGGAAATTGAGGCACAACGCCGCGGCATCAACGTGGACGATCTTTCTCCTGAAGAACTTGCGGATTTGGAGAGGAGAGAGGTGGAGGTGAAGAGGGAGTAAGCCTAGCAATGTCGACCGGCTGGTCAGGGCAGGTTTGTGGGTATGTAGTTGCCGAGCAGGCTGAAGCCTAGTCATTTGCCCACTATTGCAGTTTGGCCTCCTTGCAGATTTCCTGAGATAACCATGGAAGTTGACAACTTCCTGCGGCAACCGATTAGCATCAAGGGGACGAATTTGATCATGAACTATTCAGATTGGCGTACTGCGCGTTCTTGCTTGTCGGCGCAAGATCTCAAAAGAAGAATTTGAAACCCGATTCAGCAACTGGTCGGCTCCCTAGATCATACCTGCGATAGTTGACCTCGACATGTATTGGCTAACTCTGGTCTCGGAGTGTCTGCGCCGACTCGATTCCCCTTCACGTGCTCTGCATTCAATCCTGATACCTCTTTCATCTTCCAGATGAACTCTGTGGTCTTCTCCATAATTGCCGTTATGTGCCTATCATTGAGGCCTTGACGTATATCATTGTCGAATAGAGTGGGATGATGGCACCGTATGGAGGTAGCTAGAATTCGTCAGTATTCGTCTCCAAGCCTTGAGTAGTATATAGTCCCCTTACCGCAACGTGAGCTTATGCAGCCTTAGCAGCATATCTATCCTCCCTCACCCCGCTGTCAACCAGCTCCTCAACCACCCACAACTTTATTTCTGCTGCCCTGAGCGTCGCAAACATCTCGTCAAGACGGCGGATGGTGTTAGACTGCGTAAGCTGGATCAAGACATCGAAGTAGCGGTCCCAACCGTCCCATGCATCACGGATATCTTTTATATCAATGGGATCAATGATCTGAATGTTTTGGAGGGTTGAGAGGGCCTTGCTTGCGCGCCTAGAGATGGTGTTGACGTCTGCGCAAAACTTGACCATGTCTGGATGTGGCCGCGGCGCGAGAGTGACTTGTGGCATAAGGGACACCTTAAGATTGCTCGTTGCGTGTGGGGTGTTGGAGGCTTGCTGGTATGTGTCAGCGGAGCTTTGAATTAAGAGACAGGATATGAAGAGCCCTTACCCTTGGATGTGATGGCGAAAGGTTTCTCAAGTCGTTGGGAGTATCCTTATTATGGATGATTTTGTGAACAGAGGGTAAATGGCGGTGCGGCCCTTTACTTGCATGAGAAAAGCAAGTTACTCTTGGTTATTGCGCAACTCGCTTCATGTGCTGTCGCATATAGTTGTAACAAAGTGATCGAGTGAATTAGAACTGAAATTGTCTTGCGGGACGTTCCTCATGGAGCCCCGATTTCACTTTGTGGGCACGAAAATCGACCAATCGCCTTCGGAACAGCGGTCACAGGTTTTGAGAACGTGCAGCCGCGTTCTCTGAAGTCGTGGTCGGAAGAATTTTGTGTTTTCCAGCAGCAGCGTGGACCACCCCGTGTCCACCAGCCCACAACCACGAGCGCACTAAATACAAGCACCGCAACACAACCAAGCTTCAGACAACGATGTAGCAGGAGTCCATAGCAGCGGCCAACTACATCTAAAAACAGCACCAGGCCTTGTGGCGACACAAGAGCTCCAATGTAAACAAGTTTTTCGTCGAGGGGTAACTTTATATTCCTACACAATCAAGCCACGGTATACGTTGGTGATACTAGCGGCAACTACCCAGCGTCAATGACCTCAAGGTTCAACTGTTACTCGTATCTCGCGACGCGACGCAAAGTCCCAAATATACAGACCCACATACACTTTTTTTCTTTTACGACAACCGATTATTAGCTGACCTTTAAACTTCAAAGTCTACTCTTGAAGACTCTTGATTGTGGCGACTGCTCTAAGAACGAATCTTCAACCTCAAATGATCATCATTCCTCAGCGCATTGACAGTTCGGTTGGCTAGTAGTATTAATCGAAATGCAACAAGTTTATTCTGAGTTCTTGCTTTTTATGATTCAATTCAAGTTTGTCGTTCGACTCCATCTGTCTCGCTGGCTCAAAGCGTCACAGGCTCAAGGTAAATAGGTAAATAGGTAAATAGGTAAATTGGAAGCTGCCTATCCATATGAATCCCCCCCGGTAAAACCCACGTCCCGCAGCTCCCAACTTCCCGCCGACATAATTACCCGTTCGATCGTTCCGGGATATAGCACATGATGTCTGAGATCACTACTGGAAAGCTAAATTTGATGTCAGTGCCTGTGACTCTCCATCTGGGTTCTGGTATGTCATACTCGTACCTAAGCGCCAGAGTATGAATTAGTGATTACAACTGCAAGGCCGCGATGAGGGCCGCCAAGCTCGCCTCACAATCAGTATCCTCATTCTCGTCAGACTCCAATATGACGCCGGCCATGGCAACTGTGAGCTCCGTCTCGTTGATCATGTCAAGGGCCTTTTCAAACTCGGCGCTGACTTTCTCAATTAGCTGGATGACGTCGTCAGTAGAAGGCGTAGCTGAGTAAACGTATATGATCTCGTCCGATAGTGCGCGCATGGCTGAGTCAATAGCTCTAGCCTTGTCCGCACCAATTCTGTTCACCGATTTAAACTTGTCGAGATGCTTGGCGAGGTCGATCGTAAGCGATTTAATTTTCTGGCTCATGCTGAGTATCTTGTTCGCGGTCTTGATGGAAGCCTCGTCTGAGGACGTGTGAGTGAAAGTCATGGAAGCTGTACTTGGAGTAGCCCTGATAGAAGCCACATATGAGGATGTGCGCGTGGCAGCCGTCGGGATTGGACCATTATACCCGCCGTTCGGTCCTGACGAACCTCCAAGCTGAGGTGCGCCCTGATGCAGAGGAAACGGAGGGGCTGGTGGACCACCGTAACCTACAATTAAACCGACACAGGCAGAGACGGGGTGAGAGGACAAGCCTCGAAGTCTCCAGGGCTGAGTTCTAGGATTGCCTTGCGGAGGAGCCGGGGGATTAAGAGAGATTGCTGGACTGCCTGTACCATTGTGAGATGGCGCAACTGCGAAGGCAAGCTGGCTATATGAAACAGCTGTGGAGTTTGGCTGTGGAGTAGATGGCGGTTGTGACATAGCGGTTGAGTGGTGCTGTGGTGTATATTTGAGTGGATGGCGGCAATGAAGATAATACGCGGTGAGGTTATGTTGCTGTGGTGAGATGTTTGCTCGCCGTCGCCTCCATAGAAGGAAAATGTTTACGCTAAAATATGAGGATCTTAGTTTCTAGAAAAATTGATAGGTGGGATATTAACAGTGCTCGACATTGGCGTGGAACGCAAGCGTGGGCTTGAGGCGTCGTGGTAAACTTCCTGATCGGACTCAATATGCACAAGCTGACCCACTCCCTACTTCGCACAACACCAACGACAACGGCCTTCGTCTATATGACAAGCATACAATCTAGGCCTTTCAAACTTCAACACATTGAAAAAACTTTGCAGAATAAGCACCGTTCGGAGTGAGTCGCAACTTCCTGTCCATATGGGCCTTCTTAGCTGACCTGAGGCGCAGTACAATACCACATCACCGCCAGAATGCCAAGCATCACCATTACACTGGCCGCCACACCACTCTCCGAGGCCTTCCAGAGAATCCGGGACACCATCGCCGACATCGAGAAATCCAGAGATAATTTAGTAGTCCTGAAAGCGAGGATCGGTACCGTCATTCCAACCCTCCTCTACGCCCAATCCGGCATTGCCAAGGCCCCGATCGAGGAGCGCGAGATACGTGTAACCCGCCTGGAGCGCGAGGCTGGTATGTTGGCCGTTACTGTCAAGAAGCTGGATAATGACCTAGCTGCTCTTGTTTCTGCCATTGAGAAGGCTATGGCTGTGACTGTTGCTGGTGCCGAGACTGCGGAGTCAAAGGAAAGGCGTGACTCGGCGGTATGATATAACTCTCCTCTCCGTGCCTTTATCCAAATTGGAAGCTAACCACGCCCCAGGTGTTTCTCACCAATATTTAACCTCCTTATCAGTGGTCGAAGGCTCGAGGCGAAGAGTATAGACGATCACATGAGCTGATTACCGGCGAGGAGCAATTGTGAATGACATTGGGATTGGCTTGACTTAAGGTAGCTGCAGCTCAGAAAATGAAATCTTAAGCACCTAAAGAGCCCACATCCTGGTATGAGTGTGATCTGTACAATGTATATGCCGCCCGTCCTCATCCCCCCTGCCTGGTTCCATATCCTACTGCTCGTGCCGCAGCCTTCTTGGACGAAGATTCCGCAGACTCATAGAAGCTGTAGTTATGTGAGTACGATAACACCCACCAGGATGTGAACTTACCCCATAGGGTTGGATAATAAACATGGTGCCTCGTACGTGGGGTAGCTGCAACCTTTGCCTCGCTTGCTGGTGGTAGTCCTAATGCTACTGGCATTAGGCTCGGACGCTTCCGCCGCTCGGAGAAGCCGAGGGAGCCGACGATTGAGACTCAAGGTTGCTGGGCGTTCGAGCTTGAACGTTTGTAGCGAGCGCCACGCTCAGGTGTTTGAGTGTTTTCGAGCGCTCTTTAACCACGATAGGCAATTAGCTGGGCAAATTTGGTATAGTACTCTGCTAGTGCAGAAGAGGACAACCACTTTAAGCTATTTAGAGCTTCCTGGGAAGCACATGACTTGCTTGCAGCCTTTTTTTTTTTTCAACGCGCATGAGCTTCTCAGCCTCTCAATACCTCTATTCGCTTAAAAGGCCGTTTTTTGTTATTATGACGCTTGACTAGCACTCAAAAGTTTCGTACGCTTTAACCGATTTCGAGCTAATATTGAGCGTTCGTCCTATCTATTTGCAAATCTCAAAACGTTTGCCAATCCGTCACGGTTGGACAAAGGCTCCGACGCTGGGAACTGCCAATCAAACATGGCATAGACAAGCGACTACCGTGCGACAATATAACTACAACATTACAAAAACTCGCAGCCACTTAAGAGGATTTGCCACTTACCCCGTCATGTTGAACAAAGAAAGCTGGCAACAAAGCAACCAAAATCGAAGTTGGCCGAAGGTCATCACGCTGCATGCCAAACGTCTTTATCTCTTTGTGAGGATGCATACTTGTATGGGACACTCCTCCCGCTTCTGCTTTGTATCCATCTCTACCGACATAACTCTTATCATTTAACAACTCATTTCTTGCCAACATGAGCAGGACACAAATCCCCATCCGGCCACCGCCATCCAACGATGGACAACCCTGCTATCCTAAGCCACACTTACGCACTTCTTCATAACAACAGCCCGTGCCCACGATGTTCGAGCTCAACCTTCCCCTCCATCTACCACGGCATTACCGATCATCCAACAAAAACGACCCTCGCCGTACTCACGACACTCTCGACATCTGTACAGACATAAAATACCACCTCAAATACACCCTCTACTACAACACCCTCATGCCCCTCCGCCAACGGCTCTCCGACACACTCTCCAACATCCCTCCACCCACCAGCCCCCTCGAAATGTCCCTCATCTTCCGTGTTCGCAACCGCGCAGACCTAGACGCCGTGGCCCACACCCTGCCGCCTGGTTTGCTCGCGGCCGTGGATCAACATCTCTATATCGTGGGCAGGCTGCGAGCAGCGGGGAAGAAAGAATGTGGTGAGGTGAGCGATGAGGCATTCCATGCGTCTGCGGCCTTATTAGGGAATTTAGGGAGGCTGCAGGATGAGGTGGGAAAGATAGATTGTGGTCGGGAGGTATTGGAGGGTTGGATGGGGAGAGATCCCGGAGAGTGTCCGTCGTTTGGGATGTGGAAGGTTGATACTGAGAGGGCTGTCCGAGCGTATACCAGGACGCTGAAATTTGGTGGCTTCCGGAGAAATGTGATGACGAGTAGTGGGATGGATAGTCCAAAACTGAGGTTTGGGGAGTTGCTGAAGGTGCTGGATAGAGATGAGCCGGGTGTGCTGTGGTGTGAGATGCCTTGGTTGAGGGAGTTGTGTATGTTGAAGTTTAGTTGGACGAAGAGACTGAGTCGAAAGGTGGTAATCAAAGTTGCAGGAGCGTTTGATGGTGGAAGGAGTCCGGGATATCAAAGGTTAAGAGAAGCGTCATAGGCGAGGCTAAGAATGAACAATTGAAACATTCGTATTCCGGGAACTAGGAGTCGCCGCTACGAGCACTACGGCTACTGGGGATGAGCTAACGCCTTCATCCAGTCTGAAGGTCGGCACACACATCATGAGCAGGTTGCGTTCCAATCCACTTCTGAACTGGTCTCTCAGTTGTCGCAATCTCGTCCTGCAGCGTTTATGCGCTCCGTTTCCCGTTTTTCAATCACAAGATCTCATTGCTTCATCCTATTTCTGCCGATTCGTTCATATTGCCCCGTTTTGAAGGCGGCGTCCTTCCTTTTCTCGTCTTGAGATCGTAACCAATCGATTAGCTCTGTCTTCTCGAAACCCCTGTTTGACAAGAGTATAATCGGCACTAAGGATGTATTGTCGGTGCCCAAAATTAGAGTGCACCACGGAGGTGATACAACGTATACGTCAACGCCAGTGCATGAACAAAAGCATATTGCGCCGCAGTGCAAAATTCCCGTCCACTTCTCGTGATTGCGGTGATCTTGTTCATGTTTCCATGTGGGCTTGAGCGAGAATACTCCGCCCAAAAATAGCCTTGAGAAGCCAGCGACGATTAGATAGAAATCTGCAACGTCCCAGCTTGCTCTGGTCAAGTAGTCTACCGGTTGGGCCAAGAGGCAGTATACGCCGATGCCATGGAAGGCTGTTGCAAAGGCACCGACCAAGGTAAATGTAAGAATATCCCAGGCAATCAAATCCTTCTTCTCATCCTGCTAAGCTGTGTTTTTTTCAAGAATTTATTCTGGTTGAATAGCAGGTAGGAGTCTGTATAGCCTAGTACTCATGCACAATCGGTCGCCAGCATAAACAGCTTGTCGCCGCTGCCAGGAACATGAAAGGTGCACTTGTATTGGCGTCCACCTTCCAAGATTCCAGTTGGAGTCACTTTTTTCTCTTCAGCTTCGTCATATTCGCAAGGTGTGTATTCGCTCTCCTTTGGATCCAACTGGTCGGTGGTATGCCTCACCTTTGCTGCTCTCTTTTGGTTTGGACCAGGCGGCGCGTTTAAGAGCAGCTCGGGCCCTGGCCCAAGGTAGGTAGATTGTGACATTACCTGGCTCGCCAGTCTGCCCTTCCTTCTTGGACGCTCTTCCAATTCCGGATACGGATTGACATTTTCTGGTGGGCGTTTGGATCTTGATGCTATAAACACCTCGGATCCGGGGGTGCAGTTGTCCTTAGTTTGGCAAATGCATTCTATCCAGGCGTTAGATATGTGCTCCTTACTCCGCAAGTCATGCATAAAGAAAACGTTTATCTGGGACTCGGCCGTGAAGATGAAAAGCGATCAGGGCTCGAATGCACCCCACAAAGGCTGGAATGTGACATACGGGTTAGAAAACCCACAGGGTCCCACGAAGTGTTCAGCGTGCCTCTGTCCATCAAGTAGGCATCTATTTTGGCGTCCTCTCTATCTCTATTTTGATGGCCAGGCGGTGCGATGTCAGGATCCGCCAGTTCTGCCATATTGGCGTCGCGGGCGGCACACAATAGCTATCGCTTTCCCCGGGGACGACGGGAATTAAGGATGATGAGATGAAAAGCGTGTCGCGGCCTGGTCAGAGGAATGAACACCGGCGTTGTGGGGCTGTGCCTACCACGACCCTGTGTCTCCTCGAGTCAGCCCAATCAACAGCCACACTGCACAAGGCTCGATCACCCGCACATCACGAATCTTCACTGGCTATTTATCAGTTTTCATCAACCAATTGGCTCCCAATGCAGTTTTGCTGCAAACTGAGATCATCGTGTTTGAGTTTTGTGTTGGAAATTATACTGCTTCGTCCCTCATCGCGATGTGTGGTCTTATAAACACCAACTCGTCGACAAGTCCTATCATTATAAACAGGGCATATTGCGCGCCGAGCCAAGCCAAATATTCAGGACTTCCATGATTCTCCAATCGCCTGATTACAATGGTTATTTCTCTTTCTCTGAGGAAGCAACGTCTCGGAAGCTCACCATCGGTCCATTCTCTGCCGCTACTCGGAACCCTTAGCTGACGAAGTTGTTGGCACACAACTCGATGTCGTGGAGACAGCTCAACCCACATACCCACATCCACGTCAAGCACCAAGTGCCCACCTCTCCGTCAACCTCTTATCGACCGCATACCCCTTGGAATTAGTCCCCTTCAGCTCCCTCTCAAACAGTACCCTCTTCTTCGGTCTGAGGATATCACCACGGCAGCTTGGACAGGTCGCAATCTGTCTTTGCATTCTCTTCTGCTTCACCCAACCGCGGATACACTCCTGGCAGAAAACATGCTCGCAAGAAAGCTCCTCGAGTCGCTCCGCGTCGGCAAGTGGTTCAAGGCAGATACCACAGGGTGTCGCATCGGCAAGTTCATCTTTCCTTGCCTTCCTCTTCTTGCTGATCTTTGGTGGTCCACGAACAACGAGTTGGGTGAGGAGCGCGTGATCGGTCCACAGATGCATGTCGTCCGTGAATAGCTTCATGCAAGATCTTGGGTCAGCCCTGCCGTGCTCGGTGCAGAAGCCCTTTGGGCATTCTCTCCCATTTCCAAACGACTCTGTCGATACCGCCTTGTGGAGTTGATCAAAGTTGCACCTCTTGGCGAACTGGGCATGCGACACCATCCTCAAGTCCACAAACTGGCAGATAATCTCATCTAAGATACCCGGCTCACAGCCCGAGAGCGAGGCAATACCAAAGCGCAAAAACGTTGTGATGAGATGTGGAGTGACTTGTCTTGTCTCGATTATCTTCGGCTCTGTGCCTCTCCAGACCCACTTTGTGAGTTCATCGTCCTCAGTGAGAGGGAATGTGTCGAGTCCGTTTGTGTGGATGCGGATATGGGATTCGAGGCTGAGGAAGTCCCAAGGGAAGAGCAGGTCCAAGAGCCAATTGCACTGGCTGATGCGGGGGATGATGCGGGCGAGGAAGCCGTTGCAGGTAGGAAATGTGCGGCGGGTTGGTGTGCCGCGTTCATAGAGTAGTCCGGTAATGTCGCTGACGGGATCGTAGTTCTTGAGTACGTTCATCAGCCTGGTGGCGTGATCTTCGAACTTGTAGAGGCCTGCGGATGTTAGCGAGTAAAATTATGAAGTGAAACTGAGATATTAACTCGTGTGGCCTCCATAGTTTGGATAAGGTCCATGAGGACCCCAGGTGTGGTCGGTGCCTCTCATCTGATCATGCTGCAGACTGCGCACCGCGTCGTGGTCCCCCATCTTGTAGAAATTTACTATGTGTGGTGGAAAAGCTGCTGCTTTGTTCAGTTGGGTAGCTACTGCGGTTGATCCGTTCGTGTGATAGGTGGCTAGAATAGCTTCGCGCCCCAACTTTCCCACTGTCGCGTCGAAATGTGCAGAGTCGAGAAGATGGTGAGGCTGGGCGCCAAATCAGGCTCGCGATGAGATTGTTTAACTGGCCAATATGTCGGCCAAAGTTCTAGATGTTGTTATGGATTCCCAATTGACTTTCGGCAGCAAGTGTACGCTAGGTCTAACAGCTGCGGCAAGAGGGCGCGAGAAAACGTGGAGGGGTGCCACGGCTGAGCCAAAATCCGCGGTAGCGTCCTCGACTTCACCTCGTCCTCAACCTATCAGATTACTGCAGGTACCAAGGCTCAACGACAACCACAGGAGCTAAGCGCGATAGGCGCAAGACGCCCTGATACAGGGTCCTGACTGTGGCGGCTGAAAACATTACTCTGAATGCCGCTGTTTGAACAATCGATTAATATCCTTATCCAAGATGCACTAATTGATTCGCAAATTATTTCCCACACCCTCTTCCTCTGCGCCGACCGGTTCGCCTCTCAAGGGTTTAACCTTAAAACCCACTTTGCGCCACTACCTACCAAGGTTGCGCCCACGTATCAAGGCGGCACAACCACAAGCGCCATAGCCGCCGAACATCGTGACACGACCACAGATCCACGACACGAAGCAAAACTCGACACACACCTACGTGCGGGACCGATTAACAGCCTGACCACGCATCCAAAAATCTATTTCCTAATGGAATTCAACATTCCCTTCTTCTCCTACGACCTCAGGGTTCGTGAAAAAGAAAGCTCAAATTTATTTCGCGGCGAGAAACACAAGCTGAGCAACCTCCGGTGCGGTAGCCACGCAACTCCACGATACACGCCCGCATCAAATCCGAAACAAAACCCAACATACAACCGTTTGCACAACCGCTTAACAAACACGCACCGCCCCAACACTACATTTTCATCTCAATTTCAACATCCTCCCATTCCCACCCAACCTGTTAGCCTCAGAGCTCATTAAATCCCACCTTCGGCGTCCTTTCACATGCGTGCCACCGACCAATCAGGATCAAAGCACACGACCCGACTTCACAGTCACAACCGTCAACCAAACAACCACCAAAATGACCAAGGCACGGGACTTCCACCGCCTCCGTCATAGGACAAGGACGCAAATAACAAACGCAAGAGGCGCAGTACTACTCCATAATAAAGGCAGAAAACAAGACGCATTTCGAGATCACGGCGCTGCCCGATGGTATCTTACTGCACATGTCCAACCTACACTTTTGCCCTCCGCAATGCTCCTCATATCGGCGTATCCGGTATCGCGTCACGCCTCATCATAAACAACAGCATTAAGTTGAAAGTCGGGAGACGGGATTTATATGGTGCGCCATCGCGAGTATTGTTATCCCCTCGTCGTGCCTCGGCATCTTCGTTCCCCGTCCCCTCTCATCCTAACCCAAGCTCTCTTGGCGAGAATTAGGACTACATCTAGCAAAGTGTCTAGCATCATCGTGCCATGGTGGAGAGCACATGACTCAATCTTTACCCTGAGCTGACATCCGTCCTCGGACCCCTTCTTCTTCCCGTCGTTGTACCTTGTGGCTAGACCGTTTCCCTTACCGGTACATGAAGTCCAGCTAAGCCTCTCCGAGGTGAGACGTTTGCGATGGCACTTGGACAGCCTCCCGGAGGCTTCCTCGGTAGAGCACGAAAACAACTTCGCCATGAGGTAAGCAACAGTGGACCTGGCGATCTTGCCAAGGCGGAGTCATCATCTTGGCCAGGTCACTCCATAGCCAAGACCATCGAGCCAAGACCACGAAGACTCTGTGGAGAATCTGGGGTCGTGGGGTAAGGCTTGGCCCCCTCGTGGGTATGGCCAGGAATAGATGACGGCCGTGAGCTAGCTCCAGCTAAGTCACCTCCGACTCCGGCGTTGAGGCATATTTCCTCTTTCGGGTGTATGACTGGATGGGACGTAAAGATGATGTGATGATCTTGGTGGATGGGTGGGAGGTGGCCGGGCTCGTTGCCTCGTCGGTTGTGCCGAGGTTCGAGGACCGGAGGTCTGAGAGGCTCAGCCTTGGAGAGTGGACGACGTCCGGGAGGGGCACAAAAGGAAGAATGTGGGGTAATACAATGCGGGGAATGAGACGAAGAGGATGGGGTAAGCCTTCGAGTGGATTGGTTGTTTCCAAGTCGGGATGAAGTTGTGCATGATCTAGCATGTGAGTAATAATTGAAAACTTCGAGATGAGATTCTATGGAAGGAGCCCCGAGTGCCGAGTGCAGATGGTATTCTCGTGGTGTGGCGGCACTGCAGAGCACGAGAAGTGAGAAATGCATCCCCATGGAGACTTCACAGCTGCAAGGGGGGTTAGCTGCGTGTTATGCGAGGACGGAAGCATTTCATGTGGAAGAGATGGCAACCAGTTTGGAAACAACGGCTGCATCACCTCAGCCTCAGATGTGCGCAATAAGGAAGAACTCGGAAGCATCATCTCACGTGGGAATGCCGTGACACGTCTCGCTTCACTTTGATCGAGCATCGGACGAGTTGTATGAGGTGTTTACTGTTTGGCATTCTTCTCCGATACAGCTCAGGTCGCAATGAGATGTTGTCTTCGATCGGCCATGTGAAGATGAGGTTCAAACAAGACTTCAGCTAATGCAGGTGGTGATGACTCCCCATGTGTCTACCGACGCCATGGTTAATCAGTCCCGTCCGCTCGTCGGACTTGCTTCATCAGGCGCTACACCGCGTCGTCTCACCTGTAATTCTCAGATAGAAATGGTCAATCTGGCGGTGATTGAGATGGTCGGGTCTTTGTGGAAGGGACACGATAACTGTCGGGACGTAACGGGTTTAGCGCACCGAACTTTCATCTATTGCGGCCTTGATGCCTGAGATGGGAAGGCTTGTTCTCGTGATGTGGAATTTGGCGTGTGATGGAGTGGAACTGGCACAGAACGGTGGGAGACGAGTGGCTTGAGCGTGGCAAAGAATGATGAACTCGGCTTGTCAAAGCGGATAAAGTGAGGGTCAGGGGGGGGGGACAAATATACAAATTCCCATGGCTGACGATGGGCCAGACGAGATTGTCGACGTCGATGGAAAAGAAGAGATGAGAAAGGGGACTGGAACGCATCGTTGGCCAACACAACGAAATATACTGCCGCACCAGGTGTAGCATCTGTGAGCCGCATTGAGAAGAGAGGACGGGGATGGTGAGGAGGAAGAATCGCTTCGCCGTTAAACCTTGCGGCAGAACGGGCGTTGTTGGGACAGACCGTGACCTGCCAAGCATTCGCCCAACACAAGGAAGAAATGCGCTGTGACAGAACCAGAATAGCGCTTTATGCAAGCGCGCCAAGCTGAGAAGCTCTCCTGTCACCGCACTCCACTCTGACAGCGATTCGCGGAGCTCTACCAAAACATTTCGTGAGACGAGAGAGATCATCAGGATGGGAGCAGTCCGACTGAGGAAGGACAGACACAAGAACCGCGATGACTCTGAAAGCACTTATTACTCACGTCGATATCGTCTATATTGCCGCTTTAGTCTTCAACTAGCCGCTTTTGTTTTCTTCTTAACCTCATAAACATTCTCGTCTTAGCCAATCTTGTCAATACCATACAACCAACCATCACTTTAGAGGTCTCAACAAAGACACGATCTTGTCGGCCGCAGCCCATTATTCCTGCCATTTGAACACTGGACACCCACATGGAAGCTTGTCAATGCATAGCGCTTACACACTAGAATGATCTCCGTGATATCCCGAGCTTCGACGAAAAACATTAAAGGCAACGCAGTCAGACCTCTCATCCTCATCCTCACAACTCCAAACTCCACTACCGCAACAGACATATCTTGCGTCACCGCTTCCAACTCGTACCGCTTCTCAACCACATCCTCGGCACATATAAAGTCAAGTAATAGAAAGTCAAGTAATAGAAAGTCAAGTAATAGAAAGACAATGGAGTCTGCTTCGAGTTCCACCACCGCCTCGACCGCGCCTACCGCAGCCTCTTCTACTCGCTCAATCTCTCCATCTTCATCAACATCTTCCGTCTCAACTACTCCAACGGTCCTTCAAAAACCATCAATCCTCGCAGCTACGACCGGCCGTCCTCTCAAAGATACCGAGGCCATTGCTCAGCAGATGAAATCAGCGAGCTTAAATCACCTTGCGGGCTATTCGACGGCTTCATATCCAGCAGAGGTTGCACAGACAGAGACTACACAATATACACCAGAGGAGATGGCTCGTGGATATCAGGTTCTCAGGGAGCCATTTTTCAATAAAGGTGCGTCAATTACCTCGGCGTCTTGCTTCACTATCACTTCTGCCGAGCCATGGCTAACATTCTCCTCTCATAGGCACTTCCTTCGCCCCAGAAGATCGTGTAAACAAGAACCTCACCGGCCTCATTCCACATGTCATGGAGCCGATGTCGACTCAGGTCGCTCGTGCGATGAAGATGATCAACTCCCGCTCTACTCCAATCGACAAATACCTCTACCTCTCCTCCCTCAAGCAATCGAATATTGATCTCTTCTACCGCGTCTTGATCGACAACGTTGAGCAGCTTATGCCACTCGTTTACACGCCAACTATTGGCGACGTCTGCCTCCAATACTCGACCCTTTACACCAAGCCAGAGGCACTCTATATCTCCATCAAGCAGAGAAAGTCCATCAGGACTATCTTGAGGAATTGGCCACATCAAAATCCATCGATCTGCGTTGTTACCGATGGATCCAGAATCCTTGGTCTTGGTGATTTAGGAGTCAACGGTGTTGGTATTCCAGTAAGTTGATAACGCCGTTTCTACACAATCACAGAACGGCAAGCTAACATTCATCTCCAGATCGGCAAACTCGCCCTTTACACGGCTGCAGCCGGCATCGCACCGTCCAACACCCTCCCAATCGTCCTCGACTACGGAACCGCAAATACCACCAACCTCGCCGACCCATTATATCTTGGTCTTCGTCAGCCAAGAGTCTCAAACGAGGAGGCACAAGAGTTCATGGATGAGTTCATGGAGGCCGTCACCGAGGTCTTCCCAGAAATGGTCGTCCAATTCGAGGATTTCGAGACCGAGAAGGCTTTCAAGTATCTTGAGAGGTATAAGCACCTCAAGACTTTTAACGACGACATTCAGGGAACTGGCGCTGTTATCCTCGCTGGTTACATCGGTGCTGTCAACCTTTCTGGCGTCCCAATTCAAGATCAAAAGCTCGTCTTCATGGGTGCTGGATCTGCAGGTGTCGGTGTAGCCAAGCAGCTGTTGGAGTACTACACTCGTCGTGGCTTGACTGAGGAGGAGGCTAAAGCCAAGTTCTACCTCGTGGACACCAAGGGATTGGTCACCAAGAACCGTGGGGACAAGTTGGCCGAGCACAAGAAGTTCTTCGCTCGCGAAGACAACGCTGATCAGCAATACAAGACTCTCGCAGAGGTCATTGAGCACGTTAAGCCGACTGCCCTCGTTGGTCTCACCGCCACCCACGGCGTCTTCACCGAGAACGTCGTTAGCGCCCTCAAGAAGTCTGTCGATGAGAGTGGGTCCGGTCGCCGCGCAATCCTCTTCCCATTGTCCAACCCACTTACCAAGGCGGAGTGCACTTTCGAGCAGGCTATTGATTGGACTGAGGGCACTGTCATTTTCGCCTCCGGATCTCCATTTTCTGCGATCAAGAGAAGCTTCCACGTCAACCAAGAGAAGAAGACTTATTATCCTAACCAGGGTAACAATGTCTACGTCTTCCCAGGTATTGGGCTTGGTGCCATTCTTGCCAAGGTCGAGAGGGTCACTGATGACATGGTGTACACTTCCGCCGCTGCTTTGGCGACTACGCTGAACGAGGAGGAGATTAAGATGGGTCTTATCTATCCCAAGATTGGCAGAGTCAGAGATGCCTCCGTCGTCGTTGCAAGAGAGGTGATGAAGTGTGCGAGACGCGATGGTGTTAGCAAGTTGAGTGATGAGCAGTGGCAGCAGTGGGAGGAGTGGGGAGACGTCTCTCTTGATGCCTGGATTAAGGAGCGTGTCTACGATCCAAAGTTTGAGATTGAGCACCATGAGTCGAAGTTGTAAATAGTTCCGGCTATTTATGACTCTTCGGTGAGGGCAAAGAGGATGACGGATGTACATTTAGGACGGTCGGCGTTTGCATTTGCGTTTTGCTCTGCGAAGGATACCACAGCGGCCTCGGATATGATACCCTCGCCACGCCCAAGGGATGGGAGTTCGAGTCGCGCTGTCGGTTACGGACGTTATGATACCCTGCAATTATGGTTTCGGATATGGTTTTCTCGCCACGCCCTTATTGGCCGCTGATTCAGTAAAGACAGCTGTCGGTATTACGAGGGATGGGAGTTCGACGCCATGAAAAAGACCTAGGATATGTTTTCTCGCCACGCTCGATTGAGATGGGAGTCCGGGGTCTGGGTTTCGCATATAAGAAAGGCTATTACGCAGTACGCGATGAAGTTAGGAGCTTCGACCATCCTACCAGAGATATAAGGGGATGTGAATGCATAATAATACAATGCTTTGATTTTACACGCACATTCTTTGTTTCGTGCCAGCTGTTCTATTACTTTGTGCTTCTCAACTGTCTCGCTGCTGTCTTGTTTGTTTCCTCGCCATGCTACTCTTTGGTCCTTGTGTTTGTATGCCTTCTTCAATCTTGAGACTTCGTCACATCTTCGCCTAGGCCACACCCACTTCTTCCTCTTGCTGCACTTCCATGCTTTCGCGTTTGCTACTCTGGGCGCGTTCCTTTGCTGTGATGCCCCAGGGTCAGCTTATCGTGCTTCTTCATGTCCACCCTTCTCCGATTCACCTATCATTTACTCTACTGCTTACCAACCAGTTACGCTCTGCTGATTTGCAAACCATTCGCACTCGCCGCCTCAACTACCATTCGGTCTCCAATTCGCGTCCATAACTAAACCACCACCTTACCTCTGCGAGAATATAACACCCCACAACCACCTCGCCGGCATCTTCCTTCTGCAAGCAAAGCAACAACAACGAAAATAATGGAGTTAACGACAAGGACGGCGGTGATGATGAAAAGGTGATGTTGACGATGAATGGCCCAACGGCGACGAAAATGGTGAACAACGACAGATGTAGGGTCGAAGCGACGTCACTACGCTAACATACAACGATTGTTGGTAAGACATTTTGCTTTGGGCTCCATGCTTACCGTGGTGCTTCGCCGGCTCTTTATATACTTCGTGGCTGAGATAGTTGGGTGCACTCGCCTTTATAGCTCTGCTAAGCGAGAGCAAGAGCAGAGAAGGAGAATGCCTGGGTTGAAGGTCGAGATTGGTTGGTACTGGCTATGGCTGTATAAACCCCTCCGCAACCTTCATGTATACTTCTTTTTTTGGTATTCGGAAAATAACGCTTACGTTAGACTGTGTATGACTGCGAGGCCGCTGTTTTGCAACACACCATTAATCAACGTTTGGTAATCAGCAATCAACGGAGCACAAGCGAACACCTTGCATATGACAGCAAGGTAACTGGTGAGATCGTGGTGACGATGGTTGCGAGGTTTGGTACGAGAATGGTGCCAACGACGGATAGTATAGCAACAACGACGAGTGACGCCAAGAGGAATGTGAGGTTGAGCCGCCAACATCACCCATGCAACACCGGACTATTAAAAAAAGACGCATCGCGGCTCCCTCGCCCACCTCGGGTCCTGGTCCTTTTCTCCTCCTTGCTTACCGCGGAAGGAAAGGGGAGGGTTATATAGTTGGGTAAGTGGTTGACTTGGGCCTTTGCATTTGCCTCGCGAGAGACTCAAGGAGAGGGGAAATGCTAAAGTCGATGGCGAAGACCACCTAATGCCAAGCAGGGTACGAAGATGCCAGGCGTCTTGGGGTAGATATGGATAGATATACATACTCGAGCTCGAGCAATTTGGCCCACCTACTCGGGGTATTCAGGTGGGACCCAGTATTTGCCAGGATGGCTGGGCGAATTTATCTGACCAAATCGGGAGTGCTAAGCGAGAGAAGTTACCTGGGTTCGACTGTTGTTATTATGGACTTTGCCAGTTAGAGCTGGTGGAAGCCATTTTGATAGTCCGTCATCTGATGACAGCCGCTGAGCACTGTTTTCCTCGCTCTAAACTAACTCCTGCTATAATTTATCACTATGTAGATCGCGCGTAAGCTGAACTCGATACCCCAGGTATTTCGGGGTAGGTGCCGGTGTATTTCCTCAAAATATCGACCCTGCCCAACAACGTTCACGATCTACCGGGATTACGTATCTGTGCAACGCTGACGTCAAGTATATAAGAAGCGCTCAACCGTATTAGATTGGCTTTCTTTCCGCTATCGAGAAATAATTACGCCGAGAAGAGAGTCATCATGAGCGGGCGCCGGCATCCGTTATGTGTCAACTCTATCAAGGTGACAGGGAGGGAGATATCGTGATGGCGAGAAAGCGTGCCGACAGTGGCTTAGTGGGAGTAAATTGGTGTTCCACCTTGAGGCCATACGAGCGGCGACGAAAACGACATTGACTCCTCAAATCGTGCCGATACCAAATACCTCTGCCTAGCAACGACCCTGAAGCTGGCGACAGAAGTGAGGTTGAGACGGCAACTTCACTACATTGACAGCAATCTCTCACTACTTACCCGCATTTACTTTCTAGCCCCAAGTAGGCGCCAACGTGGTTTGAAGAAGGGAAGGCGACAAGTGCGCCTCATGTAAGGTTGGATGTTTTGCATTTTCGTTGCTTGACGATCGCAAGGAACGGGAGTGGCCTGGAGCTTTATATAGTCACTGCTGATTGGGAACTTGGACTTCATCATTCTTTTTCAGCGCTTATGGTTCCAGGGCGGAGAACAGCCAAGTCCACAGCGAAAAGCAGTTAGGAACAGTTATAGAGAGAGCGACCACAGGACGAATGCCTTCGATTTAAACAGCAAATGATCTATGCTGCTCGGGGAACAGATTCAGGAAACGAAAGTTTGAGCACAGCAGAAAAGCGAATAGAATAATGCGAGCTGAATGGGATCGAAGATAGCAACAGTAAGCAAGTCGAGGGCATAGAGATGTGTTCAGGTCATGCATTTGCGATGCCTTTCGACATGCACCTAGCTCTAATACCAACGCTGTAACGCATATACGCTCCAATATTTCTAAATACGCTGGCAATGCTATTCACATTTCCGCTTCGGCTTTCTTCGTAGGCTCTTCACTTCATCCACGTTTACCATCTGCCTCTGAATTTACTCAAGAGCCAAACGGGCAAAGTTTGGCAGCACAAAAGCAGCCTTGTGGATCTCGCTGTTGTAGTAGCGAAGGTTCTTGTCCTCCTCCTCCTTGGTGAAGCTGCGGACTGGCTCGCGCATGTTGCGTGTGGCGTCCTTGGAGCAGATCATGAAGCCGATCTGGCCGGATGGGTAGGTTGGGATGGTGGTGTAGGCGTACTCGACGGTTGGGAAGACCTCCTTGCAGTCCTTCTTGAGCTTGGCGATCAATGGGAGGTGGAGCCATTGGTTCTCGGCTATCGAGCTAAGTCAGTGGACGCCTCGCGGATGGAGAATGGAGGTAATGAAGAGACTTGAAGAGGTGGCAAAGCACGCATCCGAAAGAGACATAGATATGGGAGGAGCAACCTAGCGCAGTACAGTACAGTAAAAGAGACTCGCCTAGGGCACGAGTCTCACAAGAAATGACAAATGCTCGACAAAGGAGAACCTACAACCTTGAGTAGAGATAACACCACCCTCCTTGAGGGCACCAAAGAGGAGCTGGAAGTATGGCTTCTGGAAGAGAGCCTCGGCTGGGCCCTCTGGGTCGGAGGAGTCGGTGATGATGACATCAAACTCGTTCTTGTAGTCGTCGAGGAACTTGAAGCCGTCTCCAACGTGGACCTTGACTTTTGGGTGCTGGTAGGAGATGGCCATTCCTGGGAGGAACTTCTTGGAGAGACGGATGACGGCCTGGTTATGTGTTAGGCTGGTTCGATACACAGAGTATGAGGGGTATCTACCTCATCAATGTCGCAAAGGACGGCCTCCTCAACGCACTCGTGCTTGATGACCTCACGGAGGACACCTCCATCGCCGCCACCGATAACGAGGACCTTCTTTGGGTTTGGGTGGGAGTTCATGGCCAAGTGGGTGATCATCTCCTGGTACGCGAACTCATCACGCTCGGTGCACTGGATAACGTTGTCGAGGACGAGGACGTTTCCGTAGTCGGTGGACTCGAAGATGAGGACATCCTGGTAGAGGGACTTCTCGTGGTGAAGGACGTTCTTGACCTTGAGGGTCATAGCCTGCCCTGGCCACATATCCGAGATCTCGCGGAACCATCCATCTGATGTTTATGTTAGTTGTGGTGTTCCCGGGAGGTGTATTGCTTTAATGCCGCCGACATTTGAGCTGCGCCCGAGAAGCAATGGCCTATATCAAAGTACTTGGCTAGGTCCAATTGACTTCTTGGAGCTCCACGATCGACCCGAGCCGCGCCAGCATGGATAACTTTAAATCGCATGGCGCAATGGTGTTGAGGCTCCTTTAATGGCGGGGTAACTCGGAAGAGAGTATAGCTTACCCTTGATAGTTGGGTGGGTAATATCAGACATCTTAAAGGTTGATTGAAAGTAACGACGGGCAGTGTTACTATGTGTTATGCGGAAGATGTTTGCGACAAGACGAGATCTTGTCAAAAGTAATGAAGCAATGGTTGCTATGGTCAAGCTGTCGCCTATTTTTGTTTGTTGATCACATTGGAGGGGAAAGGAAAAGTATGGTCCGCCCTAGGCCTAATTCGATAAATAGATGTGGCAGAACCAAGGCGGGGTGAACGTGATAACTCACCGCCTTTTCTCTCCGGACTCACGTTCGATCGAGATCCGAGAAGAGCTTAAAGCTGCCTCCTTAAAACTGAGGCATCAACTAAGTCTTCAGTCCAACCTCTTGGCGGAAATGATGATCGCTTTCAGCACCCTCTCACTGTAGGACTCGTCCACACTATTGCTTGGCGAAATCATCAGCGTACGTGTAAATCCATTTATTCAAAAACAGCCGTCGTGATATCGCCTGTGGTACTTACTAACACCGGCGCATGAGCCTCAAACTGATCTCAAGCTCGCCATCGCCGGCCGAGGCCGTCTTCACCAACCTCCTCCCCGCGAAGAACTTCAAAGATTTCAAGTACTTTTGTAGCATTCAGCCAACACGAAGCTAAGCATCACCAATCCTATCACATCTATAGTCCCATTTCTGCATTACAGAAAGACTTTTCATTTCAATACTTGATCCGCGCACCTTGCTGTTATGATCATTTTCGTTTTCCAGACGCGCGTATGGACGCCACATCGTTTTATTATGCGCCACAACAGACGTCACTGTGTAGATCAGGGTCCTCTCCCCAACGTCACTTTGGAGCTGGAGCCGCCGCTAAGCCTGCGACGTAAAGAATGACAGCTTTGGCTCAGGGAGCGAGGTACGAAAACGGATGAGGGCGGTGAAGGCTGATGAAATCGACGATGACAATAGAGGAAGCTCAAGAGTTCCATTTCGAATTTCGGTCAAAATAGGCCTAAGTGATAGTCGGAAGATGCGTCTTCAAATTCTAGGAAGATGTGAGGCCTCGTTCCTGAGATTTCATGGTCCGAAACATTCACCAGGGTCGAGGAACGATCACCACGAATTCGGCTTCAAACAAACACACCAGCCACAACCCGACACATCACCACTCTCGGTACAGGTACTTGGCCTTGTCGCACCCTTGGCAGTGGTCAAGTGTGGCTGGCTATGACGCTAAAAACAACTTCGCTCCCTTCTTTGGCACGGGTACACATGGTACTTCGCCGTGGCCCAGGCCTAAGCTGAGGTACCTTATGGCTCCACCTGTGACGGGAGAGCTGCATTCGCTGTAGATTCCCAGTTCTGGGTTCTTCGTGCCAACTTTAGCTATGACCAGTTTGCGAAGTACGAAAGGATAAGTACCCAGTCTTCCTCGTTTGTTCTCCCCCTCCCGTTTTATCTTCATACCACTCCAGTCAACACCACGACCACCAGCGACAAGTCGACCACACTGCAAAGCGCGAGTGTAACAGCAACGCTTCATAATAACAACACCTCAACAACACATAGAAAGCCGATAATATAGAACCGCAATCATGGTTCTTGGCATCTTCCACCACACCGGCACCTTCCTCCTCTTCTCCGCTGCCGTCCTCCTCCTCGTCGCCACCCTCTCGGCCCCAATCATCCATCACCTCGACTTCTTACGAGTCCGCTACAATGGCAACGACAACGAGGTTTCATTCGGAACGTTTGGATACTGTGAATTCGGGTAAGCATCACACCTCTCAACACTTTCATACACTTTACTAACAATGCCCAGATCGGGAACAGACTGCTCATCTTCCCGCGTCGGCTACAACCCACTCCAGATTTTGGAGGATAACTCCCGAGGCGACTACGGCGGAAGCTCCATGAACACGTCCAAAGCCCTGACCCGCATCATGGTCCTCCACGCCGTCGCCGCAGCCCTCGCCTGGATTGCATTCTTCTTCGCCATCGGCGCCGGCCTCATCGGATCCATCGCCGCCTCTGCCACCGCCCTGCTCGCCTGGATAGTTGCGTTGATCGTCACCGTCACCGATTTTGTCGGCTGGGGAATTGTCCGCAACAGAGTTAACCGCCAGCTTGGTAACTCTCAGCACGCCTCGTGGGGAGCTGCTATCTGGCTCGTCCTCGTGGCCATGATCTGCCTCTTTTTCGCCATGTTTTTGGTACTCTTCGCTTGTTGCCAGAAGCGTCGCAAGGAGAGAGGTACTCGCAGTACGACCACCACCAAGCACCACGGCCGTCACGAGATGGGCCACGACCCGATGTACAACGGCGGTGCTGCTCCATCCATGAAGAAGCATATCTGGCAGAGAAGCTCGCGCACTGCTCGCTACTAAACGGTTAATGTATAATGGACGATACGAAAGTATAGAGTTAATCGGGAAGTTCTACACGATGGCGTTTTCTTTTGTTTAACGATGAGTGTTTAGCGTAATGATGGGGACGAAGATATCCGGCGTTGCGGTCTAGGACCCAAGCCATGTATGTACTAATTAGTTATCTGCTGTATAGCCAGTTCAGTAACAATCAAACAAATAATTATATCTACCTTCTCTCGTGCTACCCTGTGTGCTTTGCTACTTGTCTAGGTGAGCCATGTCGACGCCTGCAACACACCAGCTCATCAGCTACCTAGCAACGGTCGTTCGACATGCTTCGTTTATATATCTCTTACTTCCCACCGCCGCCGTTTGCGATGGCTAGGCTGTTAGCGGGACACTAAGGATAGCTTAAGGGTCCTCACTGCTATCCTTTTATATGCTCAGCGCTTCAATCCCTCCTATAACTTTGCCTGCCAGTTGCATGTCATCTCCTTGTTACCCTTCATCGCATCCAGCCCCTCAAGCTTCGGGATAGTAGTCGGCTCTTCAAGAATGCGCATCGAGGCTAACTGGTCAAAAACGTCCTTGCCCTGTAAGCGGGCGGTGTCTCCCGCTGTTTCTCATAGTTCAGGGCACATATCACCTCGCCAACCGGTACACAGAAAGTGACTTTCTACTTGACTGGGTCATCAATCCAACTCGTAATGAATGGACAGACAATGCGATGGACCTAGAATGGGTCGAATATTTTGATAAACACACCAAGTGTAAGGTGCGGCAGAAGGAAAATCACGTGGGCCGCTTAGAGTAATGTAGGCGATACGATTCGGGGTCGCCATATCAGCGATCTTCAGAAGGTAGCAGATCCGTAGCGATTAGTCGATGTACAAAGTTACACCTACCTACCTAAGGTTATCGTCATCCAATTATACCGTGACCCTTCGTTTCTGCCACGAGTGGCAAGGGACAGGGGCCAGGGTAGACATCTTGGAGTCGGATCCGACACGGGACCGGTGGTCACACCACCCTGCTCTTCGCAGAGCATGTGTCGAACCCCGTAACCCCAGGAATTGGTAGCATTAATGCATCTGGTCGAGTTACGATATAATCAGGACCACCTCTTGGAATAGGATGGTTGTCCTTGATGGGCATGAAAGTCATCGGTTGGCCAAATTTGAGACTTTTTGCAAATATAATAACGTTATCACCATCAATTTACCAGCTCACTCATCCCATTTGACACAGCGCCTCAATGTTAGGTGCCTCAGTGCTTTGATGGAGGTATACGACCAGCAAATTGAGTATTTTGTTAAATTGCATATTAACCACATCACCAAGGTCAAGTTTTTCCTTGCCTTTGAAGCTGCTCACTATGCCGCCATGACCAAGAGCAATGTCAAGGGAGGTTTAGAGGTGCAAGTCTAATCCGTTTTGACCCCGAGGCTGTGGTATCTAAGCTAGATGTCAAGCTATGGACACCAGTACCAACTGACACCCCTTCTGCAACCGCCAAACTTTGGGTCTCTCACACGCCACAAAACCCAACAGTGGCCGTCTTGCAATCTAAATACATGAGATGTAAGGGTTTGATAGACAGAGAACCACAACTTTTGGGGTAGGCAACTCGACAGCTGCGAGCCGCACGTGTTACACAGAAGGTACTGGCAAAGGCTCTCAAGTAACCGCTCCTGTATTTCACAAACTAATCTTGACCCCTTCCTACAAAGGACGCAGAGCCCAATTATATACATCAACTGGCTGGCTCGCCCCGCCTCAGGCCTCAATCCCGTGTTCAATCCTAAATTCCGCGTGCCTCCACGCATCTAGTTTTTTGTGTTGTTCAGGCAACCACAAGGCTGCGTGACAACTGAGCGAGCCATATGAGCTTAGCCCCCTTCCACTAGATAGTCTTCTTTAAGACAGACATTCAGACACAGTTCAATATTACTTCATTGATACTGTCTTCGCGACTTCCTTCGCTTAACCCTCAAAAGACCTTTGTCTTGTCTTAACCTTTTTCAACATAAGCCTACGACCTCGACGCAGTTACCGCCACCTCTCATGTCAACTGGCTTCACCCCTCAACATATAAAACACAGTAATTTCCATAGCACTGAGAACCTACTGGTCAACTCATGCATTCAATCTTGAATACGCAATTCATCTCAACCAATTGAGGCATTGTTATTGAGCTTCAATAACACACTCTATTCCCAGTCCCAGTCCCCAGTGTGGAATACTCAAACTCTCGCCTCCGCTCTAAGCGTCACCAGAAAAACAGGATGTTAAAGAGGAAGCTGGAGCCTGTCGTTCCATGCCGGAACTAACCATCGCCACATGCGTCACATGCGGAAAGCTTGGGCACAATACTCGTACATGCCACAAAAATATGAAATTGTCTGATGTATATAATCAGGAGTAGTTCCAGTATATTTTAATTGTTGTGGTGGTATTATCCAGGTTTCTTGTCGTGTGATCGTAGAAAAGTGCGCGACTTGGGGGTGGACCACGTTATAAGCTTTAGGATATATTCTTGGGATAGAACGGCGATGGAAGGAAATCTCATGGGTTATATAGTCACGCACACATGACTTGGTTCTCTTCACACTCCCCTAAAAGAAAAAGTGGTCAAGGATGTATTTAATCGTTAAAAAAAATTCGCGCCAACATGCTATTGACCGTGGTGGAGGCTGTCAAAGGTTTTCCTCGTTGGTGGCTTTATATACCCTTAAAAATACTATTTTGCACCGGTTATTTAAATCTCGTTCATTAGAGAGAAAAGTTTCCGCAATGCGATGTTGAGAGTCATGATTAAGAAATGGTAAATTCAAAGAACTCATCGATTCTGACGATTAGGACGCCCCAAGAACGAAGACCTAGTCTGTAGAAATTCACATCCATGACAGCGCAGGCCCACCCCCACCCCCCCCCACTCTTCATCACAGCAATCCTCGTCACAAACTTCAAACTTATCCAGGAATGGTCCGCCATTGGCCTGATAGCAGAAGTAGTCCGGCTGCTCTCCGCAGCCACCCTGACAGTTACAGTATCTCGGAATGCAAGCAGCGACATCAAAATCGTCAAACTGGATGCCGAAGATGAGACCGACGACGATGCCTAAGGTCTGGCAGAGGCCGTCGACAAGCATGCAAGTCTTGACGCACGCTTTGGTGCCGCGCTTCTCGAGACCTTCGTCAGCCTCGGCGTTAAGACGGGTGAGTTGCGGCGACGGAGAGGGTGAGAACAAGCGGGAGGATAACGTTGGAGAGCTTCATTGTGGCTGAAGTTTGTCGAGGTATTGGCTGATGATGGATAAGGTATGTTATGGGGATGAAAGGTGTTGACTATCTGCAGGAGAAACTGAATAGATGTCGCAACGCTGCCTCTTTATACATTTTTGGACTGAAACGTTGCCCTTGAAGATCTTGTGAGACGGACCGGTGGAGATTTTGATAGCCATGCTCGCGTTCCCCAACCTATCAACGCCCCGTTGACCCTGCTGCCCGATCGTACACGCTGCCTAAGATCCAAGATGAAGGATACAAGATAGGATTCCCTGTTTCCAGAGTTGTATCATCCGGGCGGCGGTATATGCGGTATAACGGCCATTGGTTCTGTTCCCACTACCAGCCGTCATTAGAGGCCACGCTCTACGTGGGAGGTCCCTCGAAGAGCTTTTACTGGTCAGATTACGGCTGTCACATCCTCATGTTGGTTTTACGGTGTCACTTGTTATTCCCCCACGCTCGCCAATCTTGCAAGTGAACAATAATGCTGTGTGTCGGAGACTCCGTTCTCTCAGGCCAACGATCGAACCAGTTGCACCATCTGTGGAAGGCAGCGCAAGCTCTCTGACCCATGTAATGCTCTGTCTTGGAATTGTCTTGAGAAACAAGTTTTGAGCGATGTTCCATCCTTAGGGGGGCCAGCAACTGTTGCACCAAAGTGCTTTGTACGAGGACGTCGAAAGTTGGACAAGCGGTTTCACGACGACATCATCAACAATAGCTTACCCTAACGACAACGCAGGAAGCTAAACGCACCCATGGATATATTACAGCTGGCAGTCGCAGACTGGGAGAACAACGTTTGAGCTTCTCCCGAACTGAATGGTTCTTATTTCGGGCTGAGGATCTTTACTCCGCGGCTTTCAAGCTACCAGGACCTCGAATCTCTCTGCTCCTTTCCCGAGCAGTATTGTAGCGCAAGCAGGTTCGTTCGCAGGAGATATCAGCCGCCGAGCGATAACGGTTCGGGCCTGTTCAGATTCCTCTACGTCCCTCGACGAAACCGAATGACAATGCTCGTCACAATCCACTTCAGACGCGCAAGTTCCGTCTCGTGCTTAGCTATCACTAGCTTTGAGCTCAGCCATAAATCCAACCGGCCAATAAATGTTTTTGGTCTGTGAGTGGCCTCGAAGACGGAGGATCCTAAACCTCCAGTCATATTAGACATTGGGTGAATAATGAGAGCAGAAGCCTTTGAAGCATAGTTATATCTAAATTATCATCGAGTCTCAAACAATTCAAGCAAGCATCAACACCCACCCTCTCCGCCAACAAACATCCTCCCACGTCACATCCCTCTCATTTCCATCCGTCCCACCTTTCACCCCCGTCCCCCAACACCTCCACAGCTCCTCAAGCACCTCCAGGGCCCGCCCAATATTCGTGAATCCCCTAAAACCTTCCATCTCCTTCAGCCTCAGCTTGATAGCCTCCATCTCCTCCACCTTCTTCGTTTCGCCACCTGCGAGGAAGATTGGGAAGAGGACACCGGATTCGGGGAGCGATGAGGGCGGGATCTCGGCAATGTGCGTTAGGACCGAGGTTGCCTGCTCGGCTATGAGGTGTGCGAGCTGCTGGAGCGAGGATTGCGGATTGTCGAGGGCCGGGGGGAAGGTGGTGGTGATGGGTACCTGTGTAAGGGAGAGGAGTTGATGGCGGTAAGCCCGCCTCTTTCGATAAAGACAGAGTAATGCTGCGCTCCGCCATGCTTCAGCGAGAGGGACAAGCCCATGCTGAATAACCATCGGCGGTGTCCACTCCTGCAACCCTCTCTCCAGTTCATCGGCCCGTTCTTCGAAACTCCTTTCGTCTCCATCCATCTCCATCCGTACCTCATCCTGAGGCGAAGAGCCAGGGATCTCCAAACAACTAATCTCACTTATGAACGCGAGAATCTTTGACCCAACGCCCATGTACGTATCCACCATCCCACCTCTCCTTTCTTCTTCCAACCAATACACACCTCTAATTATAGGTGGCTTTCCGAGCGTGACAGATCCAAGCACATCATGGTACGCAAAGTTCCTCAACAACCACTGCCCATCACTACTCCTCCTCAACGCATCCGGACCAAGTTTCTCAGCCCCCCACCCACCGCCACTCTTCGCATTCTTAATAATCAGGCTAGCGCCCTCCAAATGCCGTAACCAGTGGCCCTCAGTGTCGCCGTGGATAATTTCCAGGCTACATAGGACGAGCGAGGCTGCGAGGAGAGTTTCTTGGAGAGGTAGGGAGGGAGAAGGGGAGGCGAGGGATTCGGCGACAAGACGGAGGGCTTGGCCGCGCCGGTGGAGGAGCGGTGTGTGGTAGGGGGCGTGGAAGCGGGAGAGGTGGGCACAGGACCAGGCTGTAAGGGCTGAGAGGAGGGGTGGGGAGTCGATGGCCATGGGGAGGAAGACTTCACGGATTAGCACACTCCTGTGATGTGTCCATTAGTGATGGCAGGGATATGGCCTACCTGAGAGGAAACTGTTGTTTTCGTGGTTGGTGGTTACCAGTGAGGCCAGGACTTGTGTGTAGTACTTCATGAGGTACCGTCGGTCCGTGGAGCTGCCGTTCCCATCATCGCACATCGGCATCGCTAGGCCCTCAGGAATGTGGACTCTGAAGTCCATGCCGTCCATCGAAGCGCGAGTGAGGTCACCATAGCCACCTATCGATGCAGACCCCGTGCTGTGTCGTCGTGTGATTAATGAGGAGCTCTGAAACGGTGGGTTTGCACCTGAGTATGATCCTGGCTGTGACCCTTGGGTAGGATGTGCCAGAGGTGCCATGCTAGGGTGAGAGACAGATGCTGAAGGTATGTGAAGCGGTCGAGGTGCTTCGCGCACGCATTCTAGGTTGAGACGTCGGCAGTGGCCGCATATTGGGTAGGCATTGTCGTCACATTTCTTGCGTCTACATATCGGTTAGTTTGCGTAGAGGCCAGATGTTGTTATGCTGGGGTATGGTTTGAGGGAATTGGGAAATAGAGGATGTGGATGGGGTATGACACATAACACGGGAGGCTACTACACGGTGAGTGGCGAGCCACCGTTGAGCTGAGCTCTGCCTTGGAGCAAGGAATTGACGAACGAAATGCAATCACGGACCTCTGTCTGCAAGTCAGGCACCCAATCCTCTCTCTGGTCGTCCCCGTCCTCTTCTTGAACCTTTTCCTCGGTTTGCCCTCATTCGCCTTAGCCGGCTCCATCCTGACTTCTGTCCCAACAGTCGTACTAGCTCTCCTCCCATCGCTCTTACCATTCCCCATCCGTCTCCCCCAATCAGTAGCGTCATCAAAGCCAATCCCAAAAGAGGCTGCTAGTGCCGCAGCTGCATCAACGGGAGGAGCCGCTGTCACATCCTCGGTCCTATTAGGGATAAGCCGCTCGGGACTCTCCCAAGACGAGTTATACGACAGTCTCGGCTGCTCGGTACTAATTACCTCCTCTGGCTGAGAGGTCACCATAGCTGTGCTCACACCTTGGCCACTACCGCTGGAGCCATCAAAGTCAAAGCCGATGCCAAAAGAAGCGGCCAGGGCAGCGGCAGCATCCAGCGGCGGCGTCGTATTCCCATACTCTCTCGCCTTCTCACCACTTCCTCCTTGCTCAAATCCACCATTCTCCACGTCATCCTGCAAGGCGTTTTCGGTGGCAGGTTGAGTGGAGTCTGGGTAAAGGTCTAGTGAGCTGCCATCGCGGCTCATGTCATTGAAGCCGATGCCGAAGGCGGCGGCAAGGGCGGCAGCAGCGTCTACCGGCAACGGGTCATCGCATAATTTCTCATTATCCATGTCCATATCCAGATCTAGGTTTAGAAGGTCGGCGAACTGCGTATATGTGCTGGCCGATGCCAAGAGGTTCATCATAACCTTATTACCGGTGTCTGGAAGGTTACCAACTGGCTAACCGGTTGGATCTCGAGCTGATGTTTGGCGCTTAGTTGAGGAGAAGTATATCGAGGTGACAGTTGGCGCTTTGAGCGTTTATGGCGGTTATGGGTCCTCGGTAGTACCGATGTCGTTGTTCGGCAAGATCCGAAGGGTGCGGAGTGCAGATCGGTCCCGGTCTCGGTCTCGGGTATTCCGCGCTTTGTCCTCGGCGTTTAGAGCGTGCTGTCCAGATCTTTTGTCAACAGATACATAATTGAAGCTGGTCACTCGGACTTTGCAAAGTTGTCCATAGATATGACTGGAATCTAGGCCTCAACCCTAAGCCATCTCCCATGACCTCCCCTCATCGCCAACGTACGTCTTATCTCCGCATTCAGGGAGCGGTGTCACTCAATCCTCCCCGCCAAGGGGCGCGCAACGATTCCGCCATCACCTTTACGACACCTTTCCCATTACACAAAAGGCCTGGCTTCCCCGAGCTTATAGTTTGGCGGCAGAGGATGGAAACGTGACGCCACCATGACGGGAACGAGAAACGTAGGAGCTGTAACCTTGAGAGGTTTGGCGTTGTGGGAACCAAGCCTCGGCGACAGATGGCGGGGAGATTGCCAAGACAGGTGACAACCTGGTATTTAAGTTGGAGACGAGGCCGGCCCAAAGATTTATAGTGGAAAGCTGCGGGCGCCTCATAATATTAACTGTTAAAGACGACAGTAAGGGAGAAATTTTGATGTTTGTGGTCTTTCTGCCGTCAACTGATTTGGCAGGTAGCCATTTTCGATTTAGGGCGTTTCACCCTTGCACTTGGCGCAGAGACCAGGACAAAATACCCCAACTATCCTCATCGGTTTAAGGTTTTTGCGACCCACATACTCGCGAAGCTGTCATTCAACTGTGGACCGTTCCATCATCTACAGCACAACCAGAGAAACATTCTACTAATTCAAGATTAAACTAACGAGATGCTATCTGTTAATCTAGGCGACTGTTCACCGAATGTCCTGAGCACCATAGATCTAGACAAGGTCTACACTTTCCCCCCCGGCTCATCTACTTATTTGATCCAGCCCTTCTTATGTTCATGTTAGGCGCTTACTTACGTAGTCCGCTGGCTGCAGGACAGTAATACTACCCAGTACTTGGAAGACCATCAAGCTGCTTGTGATGCGATCGTGATAGCTGCTCAAGAAGTTGCACGCCCGATGTTCCTGCCAATTCCGGCCCCAACACCATGCAATAGCGAAATAGATGGCGATTCGGCCTCTACCCCTCTACCCTCTCAGCATATCACACAGGAAGACGAGCATAGCCCTGACGACGACGCTGACCAGCACAAGAACCCTTTTGTCGACCCTCACGATCAAAGCTCACCAGCGATTCATGATCAGCGCTAGAGCCTCTTCATCGATCCTCACGACCAAGGCTCACCAGCCGTACAGCAAGGCCGGCATGGAGGGCCACTAAACCAAGCATATTTCGAGGACGCAGACGACTCCGAAACCGAGCAGACGAGTGGCGATTCTCAGCCTTCAGCGAACCTCGACGATTGGTTTCCGACAGGTGACTGTGATGACCATCATGGTCAGGATGATCGTCAAGATGGTCGGCTGTCAAGGCAGGCCGCGACGTCGTCAATACCACAACAGTCAGACATCACACAATGTAAATCCCGTAAACGCAAGCACAACTTTGAACGAAGCAGAGATCCAAAACGTTTGCAAATCAAGGCTTTGCATGGAACAGAGGTGGACCTAGGGAGCAGGAGCCCTCAATTCTCAGGGTCGTTCGAACTCCAGCCTGCACCTGACCAGAACGATGAGAGGCACGACCAACAACCTGATATATTGGAAGCCGGTCAGGGCTGTCAGCTCATAGCGTCATTAGCTACCTCGCCGAGAACACCAAAGAAAGCTTGCAGCTTGCGGCAAATATCTTCCATGAGCAGATCACACGACGAAGATAATCCACCAACCGAGGGCAGCAGCGAGTTTGCAGGTTTGCCAGCGGACTTGCGAGCAAAGGCAGAGATGATTGGCGATAGAGTGACACTGGAAGATGCGTGGCAATTTTTCAACTACAAGAGGACTCTGCGTTCCTTTTCAACTAATTGCAGTGATGCTGGACCGAATTCAGTCCTCGATGTACCCGTATCTTCATCCTCAGATCAAAGACTGAAGGAGCTTAAGAATGGTATTGTTAGAGCGGAAGATAAGGAAAAGTCCATCGAGATTATGAAAATAGTAACAAGTGTCTCAAAAAGAGTATATCTAGCGGAACTAATAGGCAAGTATATTGAGGAGACAGCAGCCAGAAAAGCCGAGCCTAAAAAGAAACTGATGAAAAATTTGCGTCCATTATCGGTTAAGAATAGGTTTACTGATCTCCTCTTCTCTGAAACGATAAAGTGTAAAGGTGAACAGTCGAGCAAGAAGGAGAAAGGCAAGGAGAAAGGCCCGCTGGAGAAGGCAAAGGGAAAATTCGAGTACTGGATATCATTGGGGGAGCCGCTTGTGAAGATGGTCCAGCGCTTCGGGATTGGCATTCTACTTCGGCTCCCGAAAAGTCTGACTGACAAGGAGTAAGTCTTATCCCTGCTACTGTTCAAGCTCGTTGCTATGTTCAGCTGATTATGATTCAGCCCTCATCAACTCCCGCGAGGTCAGATTGAAGCGTTCTCAGATTATATCGACTTTCTTCGACCGGGTTTGAGGGAGCAGACCAGTAACCTGTCCGGCCTTCTTCCAGGCATAGTGGGAAACGGGCTACCATCACAAAGCATAGTACTTGAGACATACCCTTCTAACCAATTGTCAGAGCTCTGTAATCGACCCTTGGAGGAGCTATTCCAGTTCTGCACTGGCATAGACTCTCAGCGAGCTGATGCGGTAGTCAGCCTCTCATTTGATCAGATACGTGATGCTGAAAACTTTCTGTTGCTTTCTCCCAGTGCCGGAATTAACGACGGACACCCATCGAGTAGTACCTGGGATTACGTTGAGTACACATCAGCACCTCAAGGGAAATCCCTTTGTTCCCTGGAAATTGATCAACAATTCGACATGTATGTGGGAGAACCGTTTGATTCACAGGACGGTGATTTACCTGTACATGAACAGCTCGGCCCTTATGAGGGAGAATCCCTTTACTTAAACACATCCATAAACTCGTATCCGTTGAATACATCCAGCGACATGTCTGCACCCGTAAGCCACCGGAATTTTCCAGTACACCCTGCGGATATGCCACAAGAAATGGGATGGACTGGTAACGATCAAGACACTAGGACAGTTAGCCCGAACGATCTACTATTGTGAGCACCTGTGTAGGACTCAGTGCAAACAATAATTATAACACCTTTGAACCACTAATAGAACTGCAAAAAGAAGCCGGTGATGTTTGTATTGATTGCTTACACGAACTGGCAGGAAATTGGAGACTGATGTAATAAAATCTTTGTGCACTATGCTACAGTATGATCAAGACACATGGCAGTTGAAGCCTCCTCATCAACTCCTATGGATAAATTAAAGGCGCTCATCTGAAGCCGGTCTGCAGCCGTATATAACGTAACTACGGGTGTTACAGTAAGAGAAAAACAAAACTTTGCGAACCTCATATTTTGACTTTGACCGCCGTAGAATGCTGTGGTTCTAAACCACGACCCTGCCACGCCTGACCTAGGCGGCTCAAGAGCAACATTCATTATGCTCGAAGATTGATCTTGTGAACGGACTGTACGTGGCTTTTGAAATGCTGCAAATGTTCGAGAACAAGCCCTTGAGACTTGCACGTTGGGTGGCAACACTCCATCCTAGCCTCCGGATCTTGTCCTTTGAGATGAATACGTTCAACGTGATCCATCATCTTCGCAGGGCGACAAAAGGAGCCCATCCTCTGTTCGTAGCTCTTCGATTCATCCCCGATGCAAAATGGGCACTGAGTCTTGCTGCAAACAAGGGGAAAAATGGGATCGAGAGGTCCAACCTCAGGGGACTCTTCTTGGAAGATAGTTGGTGGAGGAAGGCCGACGCGAAGACGGTATCGTGAGGGAACCTCACGACACTTGCAGAGAGCCATCATGAGTTCCGCGATCTGAATTCGGCGCTTGACGGCATTCTGCGGTGCGATATTCGTGATGCGAGGGCAGATAAGATCGGCTAGCTGCGTCCTTTGGGGGATCTGATGCTCAACCACTGGCTCGATGTACTCTTCCTCCCCTTGTCCGCTGTTACGCCTCTCGATGTCTTCTGTTGGGCGGCGGCGGAAGTAGTCATCTCGGTATTCTTGAGAGATAATGTTTCGACGCCTAGTCCTGGCACTACCGATTGCGGCAGTAAGTCGCCGAATTTCTGCCTCAATATCTGTCCCATGAACCCTGTATGCCCCAGCTTTCAACTGCTCTCGCTCCTGCTCAAGTGCAGTGATAACAGGATCAGGGGGGAGTGCGGGGACCTCGTCGGGTACGTGAACCGGTGCACGAGGATCGCACATGAGACTCATATGCGTCAGCATGCGAAGGAGCCCTTGCTGACATGTTAGAGGAAGAATTTACTGGCTGATATTCTTGGATTGAAATCTTACATTTTGGGTCTTTTGAGTTTTGGTTTCCAGCTTTGGCGTGTCTTGTTTATGGTTTGTTGTGTTTCTGTCCTGTGATGGCCGGGTAGCTACTCAGAGGAGTACACCGGCTCAGCCACTTGGTTTTACTTGCAATAGTCGTGTCCAAGTCGATAGGGTCAACGACTAACAGAGTGATTCAGGTAAATCACTGTATACTTGAGGTCTTTTGAGGCTTTGAGTCTTTTACGTTCTGTTAGTCGTCTGAGGTAGAATCGCCAAATGAATTGCCATCAAACATCACAGTATTTAGAAACAGTATGCTTTAGGAAGCGCAAGCAGAGTAACCCACAACATTTTAGGCTTTAACCCGTGAAACTACTACGAAATCAACAATGCTTTTATCAAAAGGAGAAGGACATGCATTACAAATGATGTTTGTTTAATATCAGCTAAATGTCTTAACTCAACGGTGAGTTATTCTTATTAAAGCTTGTAAGGTTATATATAGACTGCCGAAGGCTGGAAGTCGCATATTTGTACCACGCCAAGGGGGCCCCCCACAATGCGGTGGTGGCCGTTTATGCCGACCCACAAGGCGGTCCCACAGTGCGGCCGTGGCCATGACAGCATTCCGATTTTAGGCTGTGAAATCTGTCTCCATACCGACCTGGAGTCCCCTTTTCCAGTCATCAGCTTGAAGAACCATTGCGCGGTGAGGGAACTGCGTTGCTTAAATCTTACACTTCTGGTGTGATTACAGTTGGATCGACTAAGTGCCGAAGGACAAACCAACCTGAGCAGCCTCCAATACAGTACAGAGCTCATAGAGTTAGCAGGATCAATTCAGTTTTTCGTGCCTACAGTGCCTACGGAGTGTACAGTGAATACTTAGAGACAGCAAGTGTTTATTACGAGCCAGTAACGGCCCCTCAGAGAAGCTGCACATTCAACACCGCGGTTCAGTTCGGCGGCAAGCATTGTCAGCCTCACCCAACCTCTCACCATGGCTTCCAGCATTGTTCGCAGACTATTCGAGAATGATATCCCTGCTTGGTTTCAAAGGAAGTCGAAAGTAGGGAGGACTCCGGACGCCGCACTGCAGCCGCTCGACGGCCATTCGGGCGCGGTCAACTCAGTAGCCTTCTCGCCGGACGGCAAGGTGGTCGCGTCGGCTTCGAACGACTGCACAATAAGATTCTGGGAGTCCGCGACGGGAGCGGCACTGCAGACGCTCTAGGGACATTTGCGCTACCTCAACTCGGCAGCCTTCTCACCGGACGGCAGGGTGGTCGCGTCGGCCTCGTGCGACCGGACAGTCCGGCTCTGGGATGCGGCGACAGGAGCGGCGCTGCAGACGCTCCAGGGCCATTTGCGCTACGTCAACTCAGTAGCCTTCTCGCCAGACGGCAAGGTGATCGCGTCGGCCTCGCGCGACCGCGCAGTCAGGCTCTGGGATGCCGTGACGGGAGCGGCGCTGCAGACGCTCGAGGGCCATTTGGACTGCGTTAACTCAGTAGCCTTCTCGCCGGACGGCAAGGTGGTCGCGTCGCCAATCGCCGTGAGAGTCAGGCTTGGGATGCGGGGACGGGAGCTGCACTGCAGACGAACGAGGGCCAATCGCACTCGTTTAAAGCAGTAGCTTTCTCACCGGACAGCAAGGTGGTAGCATCGGTCTCGGGTGACAAGATTATCAAGCTCTGGGATGCCGCGACGGGAGCGGTGCTGCAGACGCTCGAGGACCATTCGGACGACGTCACGTCAGTCGCTTCTTCGCCGGATGGCAAGGTGGTTGCGTCGGGCTCATTCGACCGGACAGTCAGTCTCTGGGATGCCGCAACCGGAGCGGTGCTACAGACGCTCAGGGGCCACTCGCACGAAATCACGTCAGTAGCCTTCTCGCCGGACGGCAAGGTGGTTGTGTCGTCCTCGAACGATAACACAGTCAAGCTTTGGGATGTCGCGACGGGAGCGGCGCTGCAGACAATCGCCCATTCAGACTGGGTTAGGTCAGGAGCCTTCTCGCCGGGGGGCAAGGTGTTCGTGTTGGCCTCAATCGAGGGGATAGTCAGGCTTTGGGATACCGAGACGGGAGTAGCGCTGCAGACGCTCTAAGGCCACTCGTTTCCGGTTAGGTGGTCGCATCGGCCTCGTACGATAAGACAGTCAGGCTTTGGGATGCCGCCACGGGAGCGGCACTGCAGACGCTCGAAGGGCAGTGGACATACGTAGCACCCTCGCCGGATGGCAAGGTGGCCGCATTGTTCACAGTCAGACTTTGAGATACCGCGACGGGAGCGGCGCTGCAGACGTTCATTAGTTGATCAATTGGGACTTCGTCCTTCTCCACTTCTGGACACCAGAATTAGCCCTTTGAGCACATCTACAGTCTCTACGGTCTCTCGTTGGCAATGGCTGTGATCAAAGAGCGGGTAATGGAGGATGAAAAGAGTATTCTTTGGCTTCCACCTGATATCGAGCAACTTGTGTGGCTCTCTCGAAGGACTTGATTGGGTTAGGACACCGTCGGGAATGGTTTCATTTCTCCAATTTACACAAGGATCAAAGGTAGTTTCGTAAATGAGAACTTATTGAAGCGTTCGTTTCTTTCTTCCTATCTATAATGGGCCGATGATGATAGTACATTTCATTGAAAATACCGCACAATTTCTAAAGGCGCTAGGAGTGACAGGAGGTAGGGTTCATTGAAAATGGTCGAGTAGATTTCGTTGACATTATCTTATCTACAATAATTGACATCTATCTAGTGTACAAAACGTGGCCGAAACATCAGTGTTATTTTCGAATTCATTTAATGCCGTTGAGTTGAGGTCGCCAGAGGATCGTAGAAGCGACCCGGGAGTGCGAAAGTAGTAGACTTCCCACATCCAGAAGCTCTGACAAGAGCAGTGTAGTATCCAGGCTTGACAGGCCACGGACGACAGGCTGCTCTGAACGTGATGGGTATCGAAGTGTATATCGCTCTGATCTTGTCCTAGGACTAAATTTCTCCTAGGAATGCTCGAAACGTCTAGAACCACATTAAATTCCCACTCCTTGGACTGTCATTTCAGAGGGGTACCAGAGCGCCGTATGTGTATATTCTACAAGAGCCCGTCATACATTTTCATTTTATATTCAACCAGTCATGAACCCCACGGTAAGAAAGATTACAATTACCAGAAGACCTATACTCAAGGTGGCGATTAGTGTCTGCTGGCGAAAGCATATCGCACGTCTTACCTCGCGCCCAATTCGAGCACTGAAGAATTAATCCGTCATCTTTTGCAACAAATTTTGAGACCTTGGACAGAACTCAGCAGCATACGTGATAGGACTGTAATACCTTGCAAAGGAAAGCGAGTCAGGGTGCACGTCGAGCATGATCCTGAACTAACGCAAAAGCGGCGCCCGGTTAGCAGCCCAGATGATACCACCGATGCAATGGATGATATAAGGTATGCAATCTAGAATTACTCGTAGAATATATTATTCACTTCATTATGGCATGCAAGACACGCCAAGCCCAGCATGCCAGGTGCGCTTGTCCTTTGGCCTGCCGACGCTCCGGACCTTGGATATGAATGCTGAAACTCTCATTGCGTACTTCAGGTCACTAATGGAGGTTAAATATGTATTACCGTATGACTTTGGGCAAAAGTTTGAATGGTATTGATGGCTCTGCACGAGGTTAATATATGAGCGGTCATCCGCAGACCACCTCAGGGACCATCCTTTTTTCGCCCAGTCCGTCCCACATCTAGTCCGTGGATTCCCTGGAGTGTTGCCGTTGCTCAGTTGACCCAAAGCTCGATCAAAAATGCGGACTGGTTTGTTTCGATTACGGAAGGCGATGTTTCGAAGCATTACCATACTCATAGGGTTGCTATGTGTGTGCATTACTTGCCATTACTACCAGCAACAGAGACAGAGAGGTGGAAAGAAATATGTGGTCATGCTGGCCGCAAATCAAGGCGGTGGAGTATATTTCTTGAAGGGTGCAAGAGAATGGGCAGTTGAGCGGGAGAGTGTACGCAACAAGGCTCTGTATGCAAAAAGATGGGGTTACGAACTTGAGATTCTAAACATGAGCGATAAGAAGCGCTATTCCCATGAGTGGCGTGAAGGTTGGGAGAAGGTTGACAACATCAGAAACACGATGGCCAAGTATCCAGATGCTGAGTGGTAAGTAAGAGCGAGACAATGTTTTGGGGACGCCCGTGCTAAGTAGTGGAATCAGGTTATGGTGGCTAGACTTGAATACCTTCATCATGGAGCCGTCATACTCTCTGCAAACCCATATATTCGACAACTTGCAATCAAACACATACGGCGACATCAACCATTACAACATCCTGAACATTAGCCATCCTTCCACAGCGCCTTGTTTGTCCGAGGAAGAGCTATCGCCCGTCGGCGATGGTAAGGCTTCTTCTATCCATCTGATAATTCCGCAAGATTGTGGAGGTTTCAATCTTGGGTCTTTCTTTATCAAGCGTGGTGCGTGGACTGACCGCCTACTTGACATTTGGTGGGACCCAATGAGCTACGAGCAGAAACATTTGGAGTGGGAACACAAGGAGCAAGATGCTCTCGAGGCCTTATATGCTGCTCAACCTTGGATCAGGAGCCATACTGCGTTCATCGAGCAGCGCAAGGTAAGCTCATTCCCGCCAGATGCATGTAAGGACAACGGTATCGACCCCAAAACACGTTACGACGAAGATGATATGAGACTTTCTTGTGAATATGGCAGGCTGCGAATGGGGTCGCGACTGGGGGGAGATGTATCACTATCGCAAGATAAGTGACCTGCTTAACCGCAAATTCTTTTTCTCATTGACCAAAATTCGAAGGCTATAATAGAACCTCAAAATTACATGTGCCCAATACCCCACGAATTTAATCATATTTCAACCTTTAGTCTTTTTGTAGCCGGCCTGTGACCTTTTTAGTATTTTTTATTCGTTCAAAAATCCGATTCGCAGTCTACTCAGCTCCAGGGTCGTAACCCGAGGGTTAGAAATTTCAGAAATGATTTCCCTTCAGATTCTGAAAAACGGTAATATCTCTAAGAAGAAATGATCAAATCCTGAATATCTAGTAGAATGTTCAGGCCGCTCGGAGCTCGAACCTCCACGAGAGACAAAGGCTCAAAAAGCCGCTGGTCGATGCATGGAAGAACTCATGCATCGACCGAACATTCTCCAAAGTTCCCCCTTGGGACGAGAGTCTTCTAGGTCGGATAGTGTACACTCAACAGAAGGTCTGCCCAAGTATGGAAAAATGGGACTGGTGAT
>RCNJ01000167.1_pt1 | contig 94711 bp, 86 predicted proteins | sample 2041171 | NCBI WGS metagenome assembly RCNJ01 (sample SAMN09708213, study PRJNA481090) | feces metagenome | biome: feces | host: Pygoscelis adeliae | place: Antarctica: Rookery Lake | collected 2010-03-01 | reverse complement strand
CGTTCCTCCTCCTTGCGCTTCTCTTCAGCTACGCGCTTCGCCTCCTTGATACGTTCCTCCTTCTCTTCAGCTACGCGCTTCACTTCCTTGATACGTTCCTTTCAGCAACGCGCTTCGCCTCCTTGATGCGTTCCTCCTCCATGCGCTTCTCTTCAGCTACGCGCTTCTCTTCCTTGATGCGTTCCTCCTCCTTGCGCTTCTCTTCAGCTACGCGCTTCACTTCCTTAATGCGTTCTTCCTCCTTGCGTTTCCCTTCAGCGATACGAGCTTCCTCCTTGCGTTTCGTTTGGTCGACACGTTCACTTTCCAACCTTTCCTTTTCCAGTCTTTCCCTCTCCAGTCTTTCCCTCTCCAGTCTCTCCCCTTCGAGACGTTCGTTTTCGAGCTTCTCATGGCGTTCTCTCTCCAGACGTTCTTTTTCAAGTTTCTCGAGGCGTTCCGTCTCGAGTCTCTCCTTTTCCAACCTTTCTCTCTCTTCCTTTTCCGTTTGAACTTTCACGGCCTCTAAGCGGGCAGCCTCCTTGGCCTCATCCCTCTTAATCTGCTCCAACCTTTCCCTTTCTTCTTTTTCCTTTTGTACTCTCACGGCCTCTAAGCGGGCAGCCTCCTTAGCCTCCTCATCCATCTTAGTCTGATCCATCCTCTCCATATCCTCCTTTTCCGTTTGAACTCTCAAAGCTTCTGAGCGGGCAGCTTCTGCCTTGGCTTCTTCCTGGCGCTTCAACTCAGCCAACTCTTGCTGGCTTTTTTCCTCGGCTAAGCGCTTTTCTTCGCGTTTCTTCTCAGCCGCGAGTCTGGCACTCTGCTCAGCTTTTTTAGCAGCAGCAATACGATCTTCCTTGGCTTTCTTCTCAGCAGCAATCTTCGCAAGTCTGTCGTCTTCTTGAGCTTTGAGCTTGGCGTCCTGCTGCGCCTTGATCTCTGCTTTGGCGACGAGGTCAAACCTGGCTGGATACTCTTCCATGATCTCAGCAGGGTAGCTATTCATAGAGAGTTCTCCAAATATTTCCACACCTCCCGTGGGTAGTGGTACTCTCTGAGACTCAACCTCTTCCATCTCACAGCGAGGCTGGTCGTCTCCAAGGAGGTACCTTCTGTGCCAAGGTCCAGTGAACATGCCTTCGGGATCAGCCTCATCTCTGACACGACGCCAGGACAAGATATCGTTGCGGTACATCTCCTCAATTTCTTTGCCAGTAGTCTCAAAGTTCTTGGCCCAATGCGGCTTGCCACCAAGCTCTCTCATGAGATACTCAAAGGCTTGGTAGTAGCGGACTCGGCAAGGTGGATCCATGTTGTAAGGGCGATAGAGCGTTGCATTAAGGTAAAGCGTTGCGCCTTCTTTGGAGGTCGAATCGAGGTATGGGCGGGCGGATTTGCGCGGAGTACCATCGTTGTTCTTGAGAGGAATGGTAGTATCAGTGACGCGAACCTCAATTGGAGCGTGAACGTAGATTCCGTCTGCACTGTATGGGATTCCATGCTCGACATAATCAGGATCTTCCGATGTAAGCCCATTCAGCCACGAAGATAATCTGCGTAGAGCGATTGGACCCTTTTCCAAAGGAAGTGCCCATTCGTTGACAAATTGGCTGTAGAGGCAGTTCATAAGCAACGCTTGGCGCGAAGGTTGTATGGCCTCGACAGTCGTCTTCGGACCAGTTGAAAAGCCAAACTGCATTCCAAAAACAAACCACTCCACCCAAGGCAAAACCTTAGGCACATAGTGAGCAATGTAGAGCAAGTTATGATAAATATGGTATCCGAGAAAGGTGTCGTAATAAGACGGCTTGAACGGCATTTCTTTTGGCGAGCGGTCGGTTTTGGATGCCTTCCAGACGGTAGAGCGACGAGTATAAGGAAACCACCAGACTCTGACAAACTCAGCCTGAGTCCAGAGGTTTCCTGTCCAGTTGTCGAGCATGTGAGAGTCGGGATAGACAGTCTGCGACCAATGAAGATTGAATGCCGGCACAGCTTGAAAAGTGATCTCCGTGACGACTCCCAATGCGCCCAAGGAACAGAGTGCGGCACGGAACAGCTCCTCGTTTTCATCTGGCGAGCAGAAGACAGTGCGGGAATCCGAGAGAGTAATGCGAAGGCTTGTAACTGAAGACGATAGGATGCTGTGGCGCAGGGTAGATCCATGGGTACCAGTGGAAATGGCACCGGCGATGGACTGCTCGTTAATGCTTCCAAGGTTAGGCATGGCAAGTCCAAGCTTGTCCAGTTCCTCTTCTAGTTGATACAGACGAATGCCTGCTTGCATTGTGACAACACCAGCCTCCTTGTTGACGGAAAGGATCTTGTTGAACTTGTCCAAGTTCATCATCCAGCTAGAGGTGCAGGTCATGTCGGAAGGCGAATGGCCAGAGCCGACGGTGGTGATTCGTTTGCGGCATTGTCTTGCGAGCTTGATGGCCTTCTCGACCTCCTCAAGTGTTTCGGGCTGGATGAAGAGTTCCGGCGAAGAGTGGAAGGTGCGCGCCCATGTATGATGAGCATGTCCGCGCGTTGCTCTTAAAGGAACGCCGCCATCTAGCTGATTGAGTCTCTCGAGCTCAGCTGCGATGGCGGGGTCAGATATGTTGACCTCCGAGCTCATTGCGACTGCAAGGATAATAGGTTAGCGGTCGGCTTCAAGGTGCTGGACAGAAAGAGGTGTCGGTTCTTACCAGACTGCTGGTCTATCGAATCATGGAGAAGATGTAGCGAAACGATCAGGAAGGGGAGAGCGTCGATACGCGAGGTCGAAGGCAAAGTTAGATACTGCGCTTCACTGTTTACCAGTCGGATGCCAGGCGTCCCGCGAGGAGTTGTGGAGTGGAAAAGATGCGGGTCAACGTCGAAGTGCTGAGGTCAAATACAGCAATGACGGCACCACATCAAAATGAAAGCACGATGGATCAATAATACAATTTATTTGCTTTGATCGCTGCACACGAAAGTATATCCAAAATTGAGTTATCGTCTTTCGCGGCCACAATTTTCTCTCGCCAAGTACTCGTTGGGCGGCGAAGTACGAGCAACATGTCAATTGTCAATGCTGTACTCAAAGTACGATGTACGATTGTACTCGTACGAGTAGCGGTCATGTACTGACTAATCCCAGCCAATGCTCGACCCTTGACGACGACGAGTGCTCGTGGTCGTCTTCAGAAAAAGGTATAAAACTGCCTATTGATACTTCACATTCGCGTTCAAAATACAGCGTCGTGTAGGTGAAGCCTCCAGAAGAACGGGCAGTCCTAATAACTCTCGGGCTCAGGCGAGAATACTACAGAGCACGACAAGGGCACCATTGGTCCGCTCCATGGAACATGTCATTGCGGAGTTCTGTAGCTCCTTTTACCGGCCATCATGGCTAAACGAGACAAAACAAAGTGTGCCGTGGAGGCATGGTCATTATCATTTAAATCGTCGTCTTCTTTCTCTTTACTTCCCTTCATACTAAATTATCATACTACACGTCCATATCTTTTCTTACCAAAACGGCCGTCACACTCAACTTGTCGCGTTTCTTGCCCGCAGTTGAAACGCTTCCGTCGGGATGGCCACCAACACATTCAAGCATATTGCGCCTCCACCCACAGACGTATGTGCCAAGCATGGCTCTACTACTCAAATGATAATTTTAACTTACCCCTTGCTGCAGATTGGAGAGATTTTAAGGGTCGAGGAATCTCTAATTGTGCCACACTTTACGAGCAGCGATGCCCTCACAATCGGTCTTCTCCTCCAAGCACGCCTGGTATCCGCAGCGAAGCCAGCTCTCATAAGCATCGTGGCACCAAGCGGCCTAGGAGCTCCCTTCTCACCGACCAGAACCTTATTTCAGTGTTCTGCGAAAGCAGGAGTGGCTCCAGATAACGAAGTTTGGGTAGCTCGCAAAGCCCAAACAGTTTTCCGTTTTGGCGTCTCAAGTTGGTACATGGGACAGAAATTGAAAGGTGACGAGAAGCTGTTCGCTGAGAAGTTTGGGCTCAGTCCCTCAGATGCAGCAAAATTTGCGATCCATGGGGGGGCGGTGCCTGTGAGAGTTAAGGGAGTGGAGGCGCCAGTGGCCGCAGTTATTGTGAGTGGATTGACTCAGGCCGAAGATCATGGCGTTGTTGTAGAGGTACTCCAGAACTGGCTCAGCGGGCTTGGAGCAAATTAGAGATTTGGAAGCAGCTGCTTAAGCAATTTAGAAATGTCATTGTCAATGCGAATTTCCCTGCATGGAGGTCACAGCACCGATCGGTCATTTCCACGCCAATAATGAGGGAGGTTCTGTGTGTTTTAGGGTATGTTATCGTTGTTGCATGTTCTATGCAACACTATCTCAGCATCATTCATGCCGTGCTTGGTAAGATGCCGACGCCTTGATGCGTGGAGCTCAAAGCCCCAGGCTAATAGGCAGCCTACGTACGAGAACTTTCTCGCGGCGCATCTCTACAACTTCTCTCAACCAATGCTTTCTATCGCTCTCTACCAGCCACCTGGTCATCCCATCCCGGACCGACCTTATACATAAATGGGGAATACATGAATCTTCTGGTGACATGGCCTCGTGATTCCAACAAACGAAATATGTGATGAAAGGGGTATAGGTTCTATTGTACAGGCGACGACATTTGTGCTGTACCATCGACCACTTGGCCGATAAACAAAACGCCCCTAGAGAGTCAAACTCCTCGTATTCCAGTTGTAGCTTCGTGCGACATCATTGATATTCGTGAAATTGAAAAGTGGCCGCAGTTAGGCTCGCAAGCTGTGATGCAATTGAGCTTCGATCGCAACTTGCGGGATAGTGCGGATTGTTCATGATTGAGATGCGCTGGTCTGGCGGCGAACCTGTTCACGAGCCCATCTTGCAGTGTTGATGGTTCTATCAGAATAGTCGCGGTTGCTCCTGGTAGCTCTGATCATAGCCATAACCCACTCCTGGCGATAGTTCTGAGCAAACTCTCCGTTCGGGAACGTGTCGGCGAGATCACTATAAATGCGTCAGTAACCATATCCAAAGAACCTTGAGCACGTCATCACTTACCCAATGACACCCATGGCAGATCTCATAAGTGCTTCGCAGTCTCCATTGTTTGGAGTCTGCTCAACGTGAACGCTGTTGAGGAGCTGGAAGATGGAATCGACGAATGGCGCCACCAGAGAAGCTAAAAACGCCGGAGTTAGTGAATGTCGAATAGAGTGTCCGCGCCTGATAGGAACACTCACCCTTTCCGCTTGACTTCATAGCATTGATGATGCCGCCCCATGCATCCATAATACCCTCGCGAAGAGAAGTGACATATTCATACATATCGTATGATCCCTCTGGGTTGGACTGGACGGTAGCGGCCTGCTGAAGAACCTGAGCAACCACAGATAAGTAAGTCTCGAAAGCACCACCAATAGCACCGGCAATATCGCCGAAGCACTGGAGGATGGCTGGCTTGAATTGGTTGGCCAAGGTTGTGCTCTGCTACAGTTAGAATCTTGTCTTGAGTGAAGGTTATGGAGATTGGTTACCCTGAGGTTGTTGAGAAGGTGGTTCATGAATTGATCGCAGTATGGCTGGCACTGTGGGCCGATGGATCTCGCAATATCACTGACGAGGCCGATGGCCATAGAGCAAAGTGCTGGCTCATCTTGGTTGCCGAGCGCATTGTACAGGAAAGGAGAAAAGGCCTCCATGTATGCTGAGAATACGTCCTCGATCGCACTTGCAAGAGCGCCGATAGTGGCAAATATTGTATCAGGAACAGACGACTTTGGCCCAACAGTGCTGAGCACCTGGAGGAGGACGTTCATAATTCGATCAGACTGTGGTGCAATCTCCTTCTCAAGGCGCTGCACAATAGCAAGCATGACGCTGCACAGACTGGTCTGCATCTCTTCCAGAGTGATGCGGTCCTCAACGCTCACAACCTGTTTCTGAAGCGGAATGGTGCTCTCAAGGCGTTGCATGATAACATCCAACAGCGACGCGACCATCGGCAAGCTGTCCTGCGCAGCGTTCATGACAAATGTATTCAAGACTTCGTAAGCTGCGGTGCGGAGCTGGTTGTCGGCGTCGCTACGCTCGGTAACCTGTAGGAGGCGAGATACGCTCTCCTGGAAGTGAGGGGAGAGCGGGTTCACCTGACATCCAATTTCGCCAGCGAAGCGCTCGGCGAGGTTCATCAACGCCCAGCAGCAGGATGCCGACATCTTTGGGTTGCTGGCAAGGCCAGTGAATAGGGCAGTAATGAGTGCCGGAAGGTGGACATCTTGGTCGATGCAGTCCGAACAACACTCACAGATGCGTCCAAGGGCGTATGCAGCCGAATCCTGGACTTGAAGGACCGAGTCCGACATCATCTCAATCAGGACCTGAAGCCCTTGCTTCACGATCGGAGCTAAAACAGACTCGTCTGGACCCTCCATTATGGCACCGAAAGCAGACACGGCGGCGTCGCGGGCGTGCCAGTCCTCGCTACGAAGGTTGGCCTCAACGAACTGGAGTGTAGGGGGGATCACAACACCTCCAACCGCTTGAGCATAGAGCTGCAAGCATTGATAAGCTGCACGAGAAATATTGTACTCCTCGTCTGAGGCATCCTCATCCTGCTTTGTCAAAAGTGTCAGCAAAACAGGGACAACCACGTTGGTTGCAACTCTCGCGAAATTGTAGAATGGGCGCATGTCTGCCTCACTGGCAGCCTAATGCGTTGTTAGCTCATTTCCGTGCAATAAGTAGGCTGGGCCATACCTGTGCATTGTCGTCCTCGATACCGATTTCCTCCTCGCAGACTGTGCTCCAGAACTCGACGGCCAACTTGGCAACATCTTCCTCGTCGCTCTTCATTCCGGTGATGGTTAGACCGAACAATGCCTTCTCCATGTAAAACCTCATATGGTCGTAGTACAAAGCCATAATGCGGTTAAGACATCCGAAAGCACCCTCTTGAATCCTGGAATCTGGAGCTTGTGTCGCTTCGCAGACAACCTGCATGATGTAGTTTCGCTCTCCCTCGTTCTTGAAGTTCTCCTTGACGAACTCAAGCGAATCGCCAAGTGCCGAAATAGCTGCAAGCCGGACCTCATTGTTAGTCTCTTCCTTTCTGGCGCCCTGGACGACAGCCGTAAGGATGGCGTTAGAGTGCTGAGTTAGACTTTCGCGTAGCTCGGCATCTTCGCTCTCGCATATAAATCCGATGGTTGTCAAAGAAGCCTGCTTGAGGTGGTCCGCACCCTCTCCAACGTTGCGAACGAGAGTTGGCATAAGCTCTGGCCATTGGTCGCGCGGAAGCTCGATGGCGGCAATGGAGGCAATGACTTGAGCAGCAGCTTGGCCGGCCTGAGCGTTCTCGGATGCCAATGTGCGTAGCGTAATATCCTTGACGCCCTTCTTAGTGTCGGCGTCGACTTGTTGTAACCATTTCTCCTGGACTTCACGGAGGCGCGTGTACTCGCGGGCGGATAATGAGTTCTTCAAGGCCAAACCAGCTGCCATGCGTATCGACCTGTCTGCAGCCTCGCTGGCAAGCTCTGTGACCAAGGTTGTAACATATGCGGACTATATACTTGTCAGGAACGGATCTCTGCGGTACTTCGTGAGCTGGCGAGCTCTGGGGAAGTTGTGCATACAAAGTTGGCATCGGCAGCTTGTGTGAGCTGTTGCTCGGCGTTACCACGAACGGTCGCATCTGTTTCGCAGTTAGTAGAGCTTCGTCGCAGGAGAGTGTTCGTGCGAGATGCCAAAGAAAGCGGCGTACCTGGAGACAGAGTCCCCTGGAGGACGGCGTTCACATCCATCTTGGCGTCTGCTACTGTATGAGAAAAGAGGTTGGAGCTTATAGACGGCCTCGTAAACGTGTCGCCGGTCAACGCACAATGCGTTTGTATTGGTTTGTTATGTTTTGTGTATGCGGTTGCTAGATGACAACGACTTGCAAATTAGAATCTCAGGCTCCCAGGTGGTGTTGTCTCGTTTATTGGTGGAGTGTGGGGACACACGGGTGCCGGATAAAAAGATTACCCGCCCGGCCGTGGTTTGAAGGGTTTCGGGCGACTCTGCTTAACCTGCCGGAATATATGGTGTTCTGATAATGGAGAGAAAGCCTTTCAGTACAAGTATATGGTGCTGATGACTTCCTTGGAGTATTTTGTTTACACCGGATGTGTTTTGGCAATGACCGGCTTTCCGTGCCTGTGGAACTTTATGTTGGTTTGTCCTCGCTTAAAAGGCCAATCGCAACCCCGCAACTGGCATAAGTTCCACAGAGTTGAGTCCAGAGTTAAGCAAGAATAAGCGGTAAAAACATTGTGCGGCGCTTGACAATAATCATGCATGTTGCGAGCTCGTGGACGTCTTCAGATATCTCCGCAAAGTAAAAAGAACATATTCGCTAAGCTTCTCATGTTTAAGCATGATAACAAAAAATACATGTCACATGAGTGCACTATCATAACAGACCCTGCTACCCTGCTTTAATAAATGCTACCTAGTGCTCCACCTTCTAATACCGTACCGCATATTTGCGTCTTCATTCAGGCAGGTGCTAAATCTCTTCAATCCGACTAGAAATCCTCTAATCCCTGCGGTGCGCACTAGAAAATGTGCTAATCCCTATTATCAAGAGTAAAGTAATTTAATTCTGCGTGGCGAATGGCCATAACAATTTTGACAACGCTTTACTAGGTTATCAGACAAAATCACCTTTTCTAGGCACGAAAGATGGAAGGAAATGCTGTACCCTGAAATTTTGCCTTTTCAAGGCAGCATAATATATGAAAAAAATGTATAAATATTGTATCTGTGATGTACATAAATTAGAGTTAAGAGCGCCACATATGAACATTCCGACTGATCTTGTTAAATCTGGTATTAGAACCTAATTACTAACCTTTGGCTTAGAACAAACCACTACTCTTGTCCGCTTGACATTAGACCAAATTACTAGTTAGATTGGGGCGTAATATCTTGGCATCCAGCATTCAGGAAAGGAATACAGAATGAGAAAATGGAGAGCAACAAGGTTGCGTCGCCAAGTTCAGGGATGGAGATTGACACCAGCCATCAAACAGTAAGCAGGTACAGTAACTTCTGAGATGTATGTAATCGGCCATGGTCGATGTCTAATATTACGCAATGCAAAGCAGTGGCTTATCCCATTTAGAAGTCTCTAGTATAAAAGCGGCCCAGAAATCACTTTTGTTCCGTCTAAGCGAAGTATAGCACCAAAAAGCCAGATCACGGCATCAGCCTATGAAAGGAGTGCCCGTTTGAGCAATTGACATGTTCCATGTCTAGCATTTAAGCCTGAGTTGCCACTGGTGTATGAGGGCGGCTTGCAAGAAACTATAAGCAAGTCACGGTTAGCGAGGAATGTAACAATGTAGGTGTCGGGATTGACTTACGTTTGAAGCCGCGGACAACAAAGCAATCAACGATGCCTGGGAGACATCTTCGTGAATTCCAACGCCCCAATACTTGTTCGCTGATCCAGCGGCCGTGCACTCGATATAGGAGACAGCCTTTACTCCCTTGCCTTTTCCAATAGCATGCTCTTTATAATCCTGGACATCCAACTCTATTCCGACGGAAGAAAGAGCATTAGCGAGAGAAGAAATTGGACCGTTTCCAACACCTCTCAGCTTGTGCTCTTGTCCGTCAATAGCGACCACACCTTCAAATCTTCTCTTCATGTTCGTGGTGTCTTGAGTCTTGCCAGGTGCAGGTGGTGCCGGCGAGCTGGACCTATCTGCGGAAATGGAATAATCGACGAGGTTAAACCTTGGGTTGCCCTTCAAATAGTATGTCTGCTCGAAGAGCTCTGAGATCTCGTTGGAGAGGAGCTCTCTACCTACAGAGTCCGCCTTGTTTTGGACAACCTTGCTGAAGGCAACCTGGAGACCACGAGGAAGATCCAGTTCAAGATTGCGAAGAATGATCCAGGCTGCGCCTCCCTTTCCACTCTGAGAGTTGACGCGGATGATGGCCTCGTAAGTTCTGCCAATGTCGCGTGGATCAAGTGGAAGATATGGAACTTGCCACAAATCGTTGTCTGTCGCACCCGCCGACTCGCGCACATGGAACCCCTTCTTGATAGCGTCCTGATGCGAGCCACTAAAAGCGCACACAACGAGAGACCCACCATAAGGAGCTCTAGGATGAACCGGGATCTTGTTGCTGACCTCCACTGTGTCAATAACTCTGTTCAAGTCCGAAAAATCGATGCCAGGATGGATTCCTTGTGTGTAAAGGTTGAGGGCCAGGGTGACCAAGTCAACATTTCCCGTGCGCTCGCCGTTCCCAAACAAACATCCTTCAACACGATCTGCACCAGCCATTTGTGCCAACTCAGCTGCTGCAACGGCACACCCTCTATCGTTGTGGGGATGTAACGACACGCAGATCTTTTCGCGTTCTGTCATGTTAGTACAGAAATACTCGATTTGGTCGGCGTATACGTTTGGTGTCGATATTTCGACAGTGGCTGGCAAGTTGAAAACAATTGGGTTTTCCACCGTTGGGGCCCAGGCAGCCTTGACTGCCTCGCAGATCTTGATCACATATTCGGGCCTCGAGTCCGAGAATGTTTCTGGGCTGAACTCAAATGCCCATTCTGTTCCAGCCTGGGAGGGATCATCTTTCGTGATGGATCTCGCAAATTTTGTGCACTTGACGGCCAACTCAATGCCTTCCTCCTCGGTGAAGCCGAAGACGATGCGCTGAAAGCACTCGCTGGTTGCGAGATAGAGATGAAGAATTGCCTTCTTTGCTCCCTTGAGGGAATCGACTGTGCGGCGAATCAAATCTTCTCTGCACGGAGAAAGGACTTGGAGCCAAACATCGTCCGGTGTGGCTCCTGGAGTCTCAACCAGTCGGCGAGTAAAGTCGAAGTCAGTCTGAGATGCTGAAGGGAAAGACACCTCAATTTCCTTGTAGCCGAGCTCAACAAGCATTTGGAAGTACTTCCACTTCTGCTCACCATCCTGTAACGTGTTAATACCTCGGACCTCAATATGGAAAAAAAGCTCGCCATACCATAGGATCCACCAAGCTTTGATTTCCATCTCTCAAATCCGTCGCGAGCCATCTGGGCGGCTTGTCAATCGTCTTATTTGGCCATGAACGGTTCTCGAGTTGCAGAGGCGGTTGCCTCCTGTACTTCTTAGATGGATCTGCAAGCCTATATGAAAATGGCAATTAGCGTCTGTGCTGTCCTATCTGTAAGAGCGGAATCTTTACATTGGCATTTTGAAATATGGTTTCGTAAGGTGGGGTGGTCTCAATGATAGTGCACTCCGAAGTGAGAGGCGATGTTATGGCGCTCTGTTGATTCGTGGATGTTATAGTGTTCGGGCGAGCGAAGTGAGTTATAGTTGTGCTGTTTTACAGTGCTGCTGTACCACTTTGAAGGTATGATAATTGTGTGGTGCTACGAAAATTGGCCTTCCTTCGAGTCATAATGGTATCCCGAGGGTCGAAGACGTGATAGGGCTGTACAGGCGGCAGCCTTACGACTTTTGGCCGCCATCCGTGCCACGAAAACGCGGGGTGTTTGCTTGGATTGCACAATTTGAGCCTGTTTCTAGTTGCTGATTACTCAGCGTCTTCTAGACGTCATGTCCGCGAAGACCTGCGGTGTAATCGCCAGCGACTGATCCATTCTTTGACAAGAATTACTATGTGGAAACATAGTTAGTGCTTGTACGGTACAGTAAATAGATCGAAGCAGGCAATGTAAATCAGCTCCATAACATGGCTTCGCATATCTCTATCTCATTCATCTTTGTGACTGAACACCATCTTCCTATCTATTGCCTTGTGCAGCTGCGGCGGAAGCCATCTGTGTTAACATCGCATGTTCGTCTGACAGGACACCTGGCCTCTTGCCATCAGCCATATCGCCCAAGACTTCTCCATTCGTCCGGGCGTCGACAGAAGGTCGTAAGCCAGGATCTAAGTTTGCGTTGATGTCGAGAGGATCGGGGGTTACTTCTCCTGCTTCAGTAGAGAGCTCGGGCGCTTGCATGAGATAGCTGATTTCTTCATCTGCCAAATCTCTCCAAGTGCACTTCGCATGCTTTTTCGTGCAACCAGCGCAAGCAGTTAAATATTTCGTGCAGTCCATACGAAGCCGCCGACATCTATCACAAGATGGCCATATAGGATCGTTGCGATTCAATTTCTCAATCCTCGACGTGATGAGAGATCGAAATAGGCCTCCACTCCCATCTTCGGGACCCGACGTCGTGGCAATAGGTGCAGCGCGTCTATGTCCGTCCAGCAATGGCGAGTCGGTTGACCTGGGAGACGCCGCTGTGTCAGCATTGATGGATTTGCTTCGACTCGTGTTTGTTCTTCGGCCATCTGAAATAAACTGCCGCAGAAGGTCCTGGTGAATACCACGGTTTTCAGGGCCAGTTGCGGACAAAGAGCTCGGCGGAAAGAACCCCGTAGTGGAGGACGGCTGACCCGGTTCCAGATTATGTGTTACAGATGGCAGACGACTTGTTATGGCCGATCGTCGGCCCTTTAAGTGATAATTGAGCTGCCTTGCCCTTGCAGCTACAAGGTCCGCACGCTTGATGAGTAATGCCAACCTCTGCTCCAGAATATCCATCGTCCCAAGTTCCGCCATCTCGTCGTCCACAATAGGCTGTGTTGGTATCATCCTCTCCGGAGCTCCAGACAACACCAGACGGTAGTCATCCTCCGAAATTTCGACCATGCACTGTTTTAGCCAGAACTGACACACTCGCCCACCATGATGGTCGCTTAGTACAAAGTCAGAGGGCTTTGATCTGGCAAACTCAACAACGTCGAGCCACGAAATAGTTGCTGTCTCGATGCCATATGACGTTGTAACCTTTATGGGCCCTTCGAAAAGTTTCTCGAATGATTTAAGCAGCAAAGGCGCTATAAGTTTCGCGCCGAGGTTTGCCGCGAGACTCTCATGTCGCTGTAAGACCCCTAGCATAATCAGCTGTGACCGCTCAGAAGTGCAGGTAATAATATAGTTCTACCTTCGTAGTCATCGATGAGACCCAGGATATTGCCGAAATCTTCAGCATCACTTTCAATCAATCTCATCTTCCCACCGCTTGCTTTTGTAAGATAATTGGTTTGCGTCATGCTATCTGCCGGGTGTGGTCAGCAGGAATGATCTGTAGTGAGCTTCCCCTGCCTTTCCGAGAAAAAGCACGCCAGCCTCTATTTGAGAGAGACACGACAGCGATTAGTAATAAAACCAATTGCAAGCGGAAGAGATTGAAGCCTGGAGGTACTAGAAAAGAAAAACAACTTGAAAATTGGAAGGCACTGCACGTCTCAGGGGAGCCATCTTACTTGAATTTGGCTGGGGAGCCTGACGTGGCTGATGTGGCAGACTGCCAGATATACTGCGTTTGCGTTTGCCAGCTGATGCCTCCAAACGCTCCATCTCCATATGAAAAACTTCTAAGATTCGCTTCTATGAATTCAGTGCGTGCCTGTTGCCCACCAAACCAGGTGATGGAAATGTGCCTTGTAATGACGGCGGAGCGGAGGCGCTGGCGGAAAGCGTGTTGTGGGCCACTTAAAGAGCAGGAATGACGCCAATTTAATGCTGTGAGAAAGATATGGCAATTATTGCTTTCCGAATGCTTGCAGAGTCGTTGGGCGTGGTAAAAAGTCGAGAGGCCGAGCGTTGTCGCGGATTTAACGTGTGGTTGATGCTTGCGTAGGAAGGCCTTTCCGCCGAAGTGCGAGAAATCCATAACACGTCCCGCCGCGATTCTGGACACTAAGCCTTGCTTGGGTGACAGGGTCAGCTCCACCAGTGAACAACCACCAAAACTACCATACCGGCTCCGGCAAGACGATCAATCTCAACCACCCCTCCAAATATCCCCAACCGACACGAAATATCCCTATAAAATCCTCAACTCAATGTCTGAGCAACAAGGACATAACTCGCGCGGCCGTGGTGGTGGTCGTGGCGGCGGACGCGGTCACTCTGAGCACAGAGGTGGTCGCGGCGGAGGTGGAGGCGGAGGACGTGGCGGACACAACTCTCAGCAACATGAGAGGCCAAAGAAAGAAAACATTTTGGACTTGGGCAAGTATATGGATAAGAGGATCACAGTTGAATTCAATGGCGGTCGTGAAGGTATGCAGTCCAATCAGCCCTCTTGCTTGGTTTCCTGGTCTTGATCACGTTATGTCCCGCCGGGGCCCCCCCCCTTGTCCGCTCCTTGCCAGCGGAGCTGGGGGGGTCTTTGTTGACTTGGTACACTTGTACTGATTTTACATGATAGTAACGGGCTCTCTGAAGGGATATGACGCATTGATGAATCTGGTTCTGGACGATGTACAGGAAGTTTTGAGAGGTAATTTTGTTCATCATCCAGATCAAGATCGCTGTTAACAATGCGCAGATGATGATGGAAACGAGACCACAAGAACTTTGGGCCTGGTTGTTGCGAGAGGAACCCTGCTTGTTTTGGTGAGCCCGGTCGATGGCAGCGAAGAGATTGCGAACCCATTCGTTCAAGCCGAGAAATGAGCATCTTCAGCTTGATGTTTTTCTACTCTCGTCACGAATCGGACCTGGAGCAAATAATCTTCGTATAGCATACTCATGGCATTGCTTCGGCTCCATGCTGTAGGAGTGTACAATAAATACAATCCCCCAAGGGCATTCCAGCGCAAATGCCATGACAGCCCCGGTTTAAGATCTCTAGCAAGGTGTGAAACAGGCGCATAGCGTATTCCTCAAGCGTTAAGCGTTGGCGGCTGCATCAGCAAAAACGCAAGAACAATGTATTCACACTAAGGTTGGCTTCCTGGCACCGCTGGGGATGATTTTGCTTCACTCCTTGCCAAGCCTTCCTTGCGTAACCTTTCTCTCCTTGCCTCCTTGTCCTCCCAAACACCTGAATCCCCAACGCGCTTCTCCTTACCTGTGGCAAGGTGGGGCCCTGCTGCCCCTATCTGTCCAACTAAGTTGTCCCAAAACCTTTTCCGCCTCCTATCATTCTCGTCAAACCGCTCGTTCGCCATCTCGCAGAAGGCCTTTAAAAGGGTTTCTGACACTACGAGCTGTGCCATTCCGTTCTCATCGAGGCGACCTATGATAGACTCGAAGCCAAGTCCCATGCTGCGAATGGCGACCATTGGTGTTGGATCGCCATTCGGCGAGAGGAGACTGACTGCTCCAGACTCCCTGAACCCAGCAGCCATTCCAGCTTTGACCAACGAGTTTGCTGCTTGGATGGACGCAGTCATTACATGGAGAATCTTAGAGATTGATTAGCAACAAGCCTTCAGTTCCGTGTATACCGCTGGTTACACAGCAGTTTGTTTGTAAAGGAGTCTCGTCCACAATGAGATTACATACCATTGGCTCAAACTTGAACCGTATAAGCCGTTGCCCTCCGAAGCTGCATTGGTCGCTCGCACCTCGCCCATCGATGCCGACCAACTGAGATAAACTGCCAGAGCTTTCTAGGTCAACCGGGTCATGTGAGACGAATAACCATCTTCCACCACCACCCTTGCCCCCAGTTCCTGCCACAGTGGCTTTAGTCCCATTTTCAGTCTCTCCGGCATTTTCCTCTTCCACGTGACTCCCACTTTTGCTACCCTCCAGGTAGACGCTGATACGGCCAGCACAGCTGCTGGTTGTGACATATTGCTCAAGACGATTAATAGACTCAATCAACTCCACGATTCCGACGTCCACATAGCCTTTAGGTGAAGCATCAGTGTAAGACTGAGTTGGTGTGGACAGTTCCTCCAGAATCTTGGCCTTCTTGCTCACAAAGGCGCGTGGAAGCACCAGTGTGCCGGCGGCTGGCGCATAGGCGGACATTGCTGAAGTCTTTGATTGCCAGTGCCGTAAATAATAAGTATGGGATGTAAGATGTATCCGTTTGCTACCGAATTATAATTCTTACCTTGTTTAACGACGCAATCGAAGTTCTAAGTACGATGGGGTGGCATGTCAGACAGCGATAAGGAAATGGAAGTCTCCTACCATCTGGCTTGATCTCGAAAAATAGATGCCGAATTTCACGATCGTTCAGAATCGTGAGAGCCACTTCATGTATTTCACACGGCCAAGAATCATTATTGTAGAACGTTGATATTATGTAGACTATACTTCTGCTCTCATGAGGAACAAAAGATTGTGTGGTGTTGCCCAAATGTGGCACAACTGCTACATCAGAAGCAAAATGAACCATCAGGTGAAATGTTTCCGATGTGTTGATATGGAGCCCACAGCAAGCAGGCTCTGGACCGGAGAAATCGGAAATAAGCCTAACCCCAACAACCTCCACTGAGTCCAATGTAGGACTACGGCCGATGGTTCTCCAGTCCGATAAACAAATGCCGTGACAGTGATCCCCCGAGAGCAGGCAGCATTTAACGCGTCACTACTAGGAAACACACTTAGCATCCCAAAATACTAGCACAATTAGTTGGCGCTAAGTATCTTCCTGAGAAGTGCCTCGACCATGTTCCATTCGATGGCGCCAACATCTGCGAGAGACATCTTGGAGACATCTGCTGGGTACTCGATGTGAACGTCGCCGAAAGCATTAAGGGTCCTAGTTTGGCCCCCTGCTCTGGATTGCTCCGCGAGAGACAGCACACCAGACGAGGATGTAGCCTCTCTAAGGAGCGCCATGTAGTACTAGCATGTGTTAGCTAGCCTCTAGTTATTGAAGAATTCTCACTTACCAGGATGACATCTGGAGCCCAACTACGCTTAGCGCCAATGACTTTGAAAATGGACCAGCTGTCTGCATATGGCGGCAAACCAGCTTCGACAGAAGTCATCTTGAACACAAATGCGAGGTCGTCTTTCTGAGCCTCCGTGAAACCATTACACCTGAAGACAGCACGCTTGACCCGGCGAAGCAACCGCGCGTCAATGTGCATCTCGTGCTGACCAGAATCGATAATGCTGACCAGATGCTTGCAAAGAGAAACTGCGGTCTCATGAATAGCATCACGATCTCCAATAGTGATGACGTCGAGGCGGTTCCATGGATACTGCTGGCGCATTAGAATCATGTACAGCAATTGGAGAGGGAAAGGTTATCTACCTTGAGCAACGTGCCGATCAAGCACTCAAATGGTCTCTGTGGACAGTCCCTTGCAAATGGAGACTAGTGTAAAGTTAGAACTGCGGTACTTGTAAGAGTGAGTGTACTTGCACGTTGTGGTGTCTCAACATGCTTGAGCAACATCACGAGCTCTTCACGAGAGACAAAGCCCTTGAAGCCACTGTTCCAGGCATCTGTGCAAGTCTCGATGATTGGGTCAATTCCAATCCACTTCACATTCGTCGTCTTTGGGAACAATTCTTGCATCAAAACCTCGTGGCCGCAAACTTCAAGGTTCGCCCAGCGCTCGCCCAACTTCCCGCCGTAGCCAAGTGCACGTTGCGTGTCATAACGATCAACTGCATTAACTGCTTCTTGAATATTCACGAATTCCACAAAGGCGTCCATAGTCTTGCTCGTAACGCGCTCCATGATTATGTGAACAGGCTCGTCATTATCAGGGATAATGCGGGCGTTTCTTCCGAAGAAAGCGAGAATCTCCTGTCTTGTGACCGAGTATGGAATCTATACACGATTAGCATTTGCATGTATGAAAGAGTTCGACAATCTCACGTTTGATACCCTAACCAGACCAGTCTGACGCATATTTGGGTGGGTGCGAGCCGACTCGACAAGTGGCATGTTTGCCGCATCGAAGGCGACATTGATACTTGGCTTTCTACCATCTTGGCAAAGCGTAAGCAGGTGATAGCTCGGCCCTAGACCTTTGTTCACAGACCACAAGCTGGAGGTTCCGTAACCAGTGGACACGGACCTTGGGAGTTGAGCGGCGTTTGGACCGGAAGTAAATGGGTCCTGGGTATTAGATCTGCCACGCCCACCATGGCCAAGCATGTTCGTCGCGGATGAAACAGAAGACAGGGAGACTTCCGAATTGCCCTCCGACAAAAAGGCTGGTGGGGGACCGCAGGAGAGATAATTAGCCCCACTGGAGGCGCGTACAATTGCGCTATTTGCGCCAGACTTGTTCACGGCAAGCGGTGTCTGCTGGCCAAGTTCGCGGGCGGTCTTTGGAGTCGGCTGGGTACGAGCGGTCTTGAACTTTGGTGTCTCCGTGCTAGTCTTATTATGAATGCCGAGAACTGGAGTGCTTGCACCACTGTTGGTGCTGTAATCCCCACCATCTTGGAGCGGGTTAGATTGGATGAGCGGATCACCACCAGCAGAGGTATACTTCTTTCCGTTGCGTCCATCGAAGTTGTTCTTGCCCAAGTTGTTGCCTGGCTTCTGGCGTGACATTCCCATAGAACCACGAGGACCACCATGGGTGTTCCTGCGGTACAGGGAAACGGGATGATGGTAGCTCTGGTCACTGAGTCCGTTGCCGAAGAACCCAGCATTGCGTTGAACATCAGTGTCGTCGGCGTTGTTGTTGTTCCATGATTTGCGCTGCGCTTGACTGTACTGTCTTTGAGCGCCGGCCGTTGGATTTTGCTGGTAATGAGAACCTTGCATGCCATTGCTCTGCGTTCCGGTCTGCCATTGGTTGGGATAATCATCGCGGCTTCCGTGGAACTGTTGCGTTTCTGTACCAGATGAGAACGGATGGCCACGCGCGAAGAGGTCTGGGGCTTGATTGTCGTTGTAGGGGTTATAATTGCTTTTCTGGCTAGCTGGGCGCTGCAAGCCGTACTGCATGTTAGCACCAAGCTGCTGGGAGCCCGGAAAGTGTCCGCCGTAATTGTATGCTTGAACTGAGTTCTGGCGACCCTGATTGAAAGAGAATGGTCTGTTATCAATGGCTTGCTCGTGTCCATAACTCCAGGGTTGCTGCGCAGATGAATTGATTTCCTTGTTTGTGTAAGACATGTCCTGCCCTCCCAGGTGGTATGGAAGTGGCACTTGAGAAATGAAGGAATCCTGCGATGCCGCGGAACCCCCGCTGGATTGGATCATTCCATTGTGATCAATCCAGCCACCTTGCTGAGGAGTTCTGAAGTTCTGGTTCATCTTGCACGATTCTGGCCGCAACGTTAGCTTTAGTGCATCCTTATGAAGCTACAGAAAGCCAAGTTAATGATTGTAACGGGTTATCATGTACGTACCACGAACGCGCAGATAAACAATGTTAGATGAACGTGTGATGACCCGTGATGGAGCTGATGCAGATATCAGCTTGTGAAGAATCCAAGTGCAACTTTGTGGTGGAGTAAACGCAGCAATCGAGCGGACGGAAGCTACGCCAAAATAACACTCGCTTCTGCCGACAATATTTGGGTGGCCGGCCAGACCCAAATTCAACCACAACAAGCCCTGGTGAAATCCCGCTAGCGAATCTCGGCACGTCTGCTTCTATCAGCCAGAATCTGCGAGTAATAGGCAGTTTGCTCACAAAGCTCCTATGCAAAGAAGTCTTCCGTGGGCTTCCGGGAGACACCACTTTAGAAGGCTCATGCAGATGATCCCACCACGACTGGTTCCACTGGAAGCCCCAAGCCACCCTTTAGGGCCACAACTGAGCGCGCGTCAACTTAATGTCTAGGGAGCTACCCAGCAACCAGCACATTTCTTACTTGAGAGTTAGAGAAAATGCTTGAAGAATGCAGAAGACAACATTCGCCTTGGCATAGTCCAGTACTCACATCAAAGGCCAAAACATGCTTGAAATTTTCTGGAACATGCAGGGAGGGCAATAAGGAGAGGTTTTACTTTTCAATTGAGTCGACTGAAACATCATATTCATAAGTTGAAGCAAATATTTGCCTGTTCTCGCGCATGAATACAATTATAGCATGCTGCCTAACCCTCGCACTGCGGGACACTTGTGGATTATACTTCAATTGCTCCAATTTCTCATCGTAACCGTAACGCCAGGAAGGAGAAGTCTATGCTGCCTTCTGCGCTCTGGAGAACGAAACTAATGTCATAAGAGTTTAATCAAACTGAGAGAGTTAGCCAGTGTATCAAAGCTAGCAAAATAGACTCACTGGTGTCAGGAAGGACTCTGCGACGAATCTTGCTCTCGCATTCAGCTGCATCCACATTAGTATAATCTTGCGCGTGTGATAGTTACGACTTACGAAAAGCTTCATCTCCGAAATCTCCTTGTCGACCTCCTCCATGAATTGTATTATGAAGTCGACTAATTTGTGCTTGAGCATCTCCTCCGTATGGAAGTTAGTGATCAGGAACGATATATCATAGCCCTGGCAACTTGTCAGCGGAATATCATGGACTGAGTGTGTGGTTGGCATACCTTGACTGGCTTTCTACGGAGAATGAAGAATGCTTCTGCACGCTGGGTCAAGAATCTCGTAAACTTATGCACAAGTATGTGCTCAATCTCATCGGCCTGCTTAATCTTGATGCTAACACGGATGCTGTTGATGCTGGGCTCAATGAGAACACGCTCGTTCTCGTTTCTAGAAATGGTGAGAGGATTTAGGAGCACTTCTGGCGAGGTTTGTGCTTCGATTTCGGGAACATTATGGCGTTCGGAGGTCTGGGATGCGAAGTTGGATAAGCACAAGGCCGAAGTCAAGGAGGACCGGACGCATTGGAGATAGGGCCGCAATGATTGAGACTGGGAAAAGTTAGATTCAAACTATTGCCCTGCGAAGCTGGAGCACATACCATTCCCTCGAAATTTGCTATTTCCAACACTTCTCTGTTTTGGCGTTTACTGTTAAGTGGTGTCGTCCACAGCGTCGCTCTCTGAGGTCGAGCTGTTGTAGTGGGGTTTCAGACCAAGCTGGTGACGGCGGACCTGACGTTGCCGCGACGATAAACTAATGACTAAGCGAGGCTGCCAGTCATAAGCGCCGAGCTCCGCCCATTGTCCGCTCCCCACGACCTTAATCGATGGGCAGTAGGCGCCTGTACACCGCGTCACCTTCTGTCCTCTAGACGCTCTGCCGCCACATATCAAGCTCGATATTTCGCCCTTATAAACAACAGTAGAATTCATTTGATTCCTCATCAACATATTACTACAGTGCCGTATTGTAGGCATTGCCACAACCACATCTGAACATAACTGCGCCTTGTGAGAAAGGCTGGTTTGACCAAGATGGCTATCATTCCAGGTACGTTTACGTTCTGTTGCTCTATCAAGTTTTTGGTCATTTTGTCCTGACTGGTATAGTTGTTGTGAAGCACCAAGGCAAGAAGTACGATGTCGAGATCGACACCGAGTCGACAGGCGAAGACTTCAAGCTTCAGCTATACTCTCTTACAAATGTCGAGCCTGAACGCCAGAAGATCCTCGTGAAGGGTGGCCCGCTGAAGGACGACATCGAACTTTCGAAGCTGGGCGCAAAGCCTGGGCAGACATACATGATGATGGGCACTCCTGCGACTGATGGTGGCGCGATTTCGCGTCCAAAGGATAAGATCAAGTTTGTCGAAGACATGACTGAAGCTGAGAAAGCACGACAGGAGGACGCCACTCCAGCTGGACTACAAAATCTCGGCAACACTTGTTATCTGAATTCTACCCTGCAGACTCTGCGCGCAGTTCCAGAATTACAGACCCAGCTTTCGAAGTACAAGAGAACCCCAACTATTGGAGGAGGACTGGGGTTGTATAGCGGCACCTCGGACTTGGCTGAGGCTCTGAAGGGGTTGTACTCTGCAATGTCAAATACGCAAGACGGAATCCCACCATTGGGCTTCCTCGCCGCCCTTCGCGAGATGTTCCCACAGTTCGCACAGATGTCGAAGTCAGGACATGGGTATGCGCAGCAGGATGCTGAGGAAGCATGGTCCCAGATTGTGTCCCAGCTCCGTCAAAAGCTCAAGATCACTGGCGGAGAGGATGGCAACGAGGAATCTTTTGTCGACAAGTACATGGCCGGTAGATTCTCATCCATCATGGAGTGTGACGACCCAGCTGCGAACGACATGGGAGAGCAGCCAATCAAGTCGGAAGATCCGTTCTTGAAGCTTGACTGCCACATCAGTGCCTCAACGAATCACCTCAGGGATGGCATTCTCGCTGGATTGGAGGAGAAAATCGAGAAGAAGTCCCCGACACTTGATCGCGAGTGCGTATACACAAAGAAGTCACAGTTGGCGCGTCTCCCGAAGTATTTGACTGTCCACTTTGTGCGTTTCTTCTGGAAGCGCGAGGCGCAGAAGAAAGCCAAGATCATGAGAAAGGTCACCTTCCCGCAGGAGCTCGATGTCGTCGAGTTCTGCACTGATGAGCTGAAGGCTATGTTGGTTCCAGTTCGCGACAAAGTTAGAGATGTTCGCAAGGATATCGAGGATGTGGAGCGCGCCCGTAAGCGTCAAAAGCGTAGACACGACAAGGAGGAGGCTGATAAGGCTGCCGGTATTGTCGATTCTGTATCGGAGTCGAAGGCTGGTGAGAAGAGGAAGGCCGACGACAAGCCAGCTGGAGAGGACACCGAGATGGCAGATGCCACCTACAAGACCGATACAGAGATTGATGCCGAGCGTGCCGCCTCTATTCTTGCCGCAAAGAAGGAGCTCCACGCCTTGATCAACCCTGATCTTGAGCAGGATGATGGCGCGAACAAGTCTGGTCTTTATGAACTTCGTGGTGTTGTTACGCACCAGGGTGCCAGCGCCGACAGCGGTCACTACACATCATATGTGAAGAAACAAGGCCCACTTGATCCAAAAACTGGCAAGCGTGGCGAGGAGGATGGTAAATGGTGGTGGTTCAACGATGACAAGGTCACTGAGGTTGAGGCCGAGAAGATTGATACTTTGTCCGGTGGTGGCGAAAGCCACTCAGCATTGATTTTGCTCTACCGTGCCATTCCTCTGCCATCGGTGGATGGCGTTGACGAGTAAACGATGTCATGGTTAATGGAATGGGCTGGCATACTAGACCGGCGTTTCTTTGGCGTGGAGGATGGTCGGCATGCGTTGTCAGAATGAACTGAGACGTAGTTAGAGCGAATTAGACGAAACAGCATTTATTTTTGATTTTTTTGCCGATTTCATTACACTCTTGCGTGCTGGCATTTCTCCTGTTTTGTGTGCATCTTCACAGTGAGAGGCCGTCCCCCCCAATTGGCAAGTAGCTTTCAAAATATCGAATTCTAGGAACTAATCATGGCTACTTGATTAGACCATAGGTTGTAAAATATACAAACATCCTATTGATTGCAGCTACTTGACTTTGGTAGTTGAAGACAATCGGTTACACATCGCCACACTGCATAGCTCAAAAGACGAGGCAGATGGAGCGCTTAGCCGGAATCTTTGTCGAGATTGCACTACTAAAGTTGATCCGTCAACCAGATTGACTTGATTAGATTAAACAGCTAGATTTACTGTTGCCTGCTATTAGGTGCGATTGTTTGGTGCTGGGCAATATTTGACTTCTTTTGCTACCGATCGGTTTACCTTGCCCAAGTGAGTGGACAATTGCTGACGTGCTAGATGCCTTTGGAAACTGAAATATTATTATGGTGTATTGCGTAACCACTGGCGAAAAGTCGATTTCGGAGATCTAATCGAAGCAAGTGACGTGCCGAAGCTGCACCAGACCCGACAGGGATGTACTAGTGGCACTTCTAATATGCCACTCGCTTGAAGGTGGTATAGTCCTCTTGAAGTGCTCGAGCAACCGGTTATAGCTAATCATCCGAGCTCATTGCCCATCTCAGCTCTCTTTGGTCGTTGAGGACAAGATACTAGTGGAGCTGAAGGAGAGTACAGCCCCTCAACGGATGGCCCGATACTCGATTTAAGCCACCATTCAAGAATAAATTCAACTAGAACGAGCACACCAGCATGAAGCCCACCGCCATACAAATAGTGTCTTTTGTGGGCTGGCTTTTCTTTGGGACGTTTTCAGCGTGGCATTCGCCGCCGTTTCCATGATCATCTTGCCCATAAAAGCGCTAACATAGAAAATCCCATGATGAGCAGTGAGCTGACTTAGAATTAAAAAGCCATACTCGTCGACTATTGGGTGAGCATCCGACGAAAAAAGACGAGCTAAGAACAATCTTGTGACGTCTGAGCTTGGACTGGTTGAAGCACGTCCGGTAACGGCATGGAGGAGCTGAGAATAGCGGAATAGCGTCCATGCGCTGCCCCTCTTTGCCCCTCGCTTCTTGTGCGGGAACGTAATCAACGAAGTGGCTGAATGACGCACCGTGACGCGCATCGTTCCTCGAATGCCAAGGCCGCGAAAAACAACGATCCGGCGTGATCCCGCGAAAACAAAGAAATGATCGAATGCCTGGCGGAGATGGTGGTCCCAAGAGCATCTGAGCAGGACATTCGGCCGCGCGGTGTTGATTCCGGGGGATGTCTGAAGATGGAAATATATGACAAAGAGAGAGGGGCGGAGATGTCTCTGATATTCCGGAAAAGTAGTTGGTGTCTCGTGCAATACGAGTAGTGGGGTTAGGAATGTTGTTGCCATGGTTCTTCGTTCTGTCACACAGGCCAGGCGAAGGTGCGACGACAGGCTCTGGTGGTTTGGGTCTCGCAGGGCACCAAGTCACACCCTAGCACCCGTCCGGCCCGCTGTATTGAGCGGATGTCAGGCCGTGAGTTTGCGGCCATTATGAAGAACCGGGACGCACTAAGCGGCAGGCTACTGGGCCCAAGCTGGCCAAGGTGTGGCCCGGTGAGGAGGATGAAGCTGGTGACTGGCTACTGCTGCGGGAGAGACCAGCAAGAGCCCAACAAGAGCCCAGCAGAGACCAGCACACCCGTGATGTGTCGGGCGGTTACGCTGCGACCCAAGCAGACTCTGATGCCTGATTCATGACCAGGGCTCCTGCATCAGGATGAAGTCAAGTGACCTCTCAAGAGGGCATAGCGTTGTGAGGGGTTAATCAGAAGCCAATGACACGCCGGAATGGGCCTGGGAGTAAGTTGGACCACCACCCTCCCACCCCCCTCTTCCCAGGCTTAAAACAAACTCTCTGGCTGCCAGAGAACGCTGGACCACGACGACATTGGCCCAATGCCCATCCACGTATGCGGCAGTAGTGGCAGGGTTTCCAGCCAGTTGGGCACTGCATCGCACTTTACCTGGGGATCGGCCATTCGCCGTCATCCTACAGTTCTGGTTTGGCCCGTCTCCCGCGCCGTTGCCGCGTCGCATCTGATGCACTATTACCGTCCTGGAGGTAGGTACCGCCCCGCCAACCGGTGGCAGACGGACGCTGTGTTCGCGGTTTCCTCAGAGTAGTCCCGTTACCCACATCTTGTCAGCCCTAGCTGGGTTGCAAAGACACCATCTCACCGCTGCGCTTCTGCATTCTGTGCCTTGCTCTGAGGAGCTCCTAAATACTCAACGTCTTTAGGACATCTATGGGAGTTCACGACATATAACCCTAGTTCCGCATTGCAGACTGCAGAGTTTTTGAGTGTTTTGCTGCATAGCCTCTACGTGGTGATATGTGGTGTGTGGGTGCTGTGCTGCGGAGGTGGAAGAAAAGTGTGTTTGCTGCGGTACAATTGGACACAATATCAGCTGGCGTCATCCCCTCGTGTGCACTCACCCGTCTTGTTGGAGCCCAAAAAGATCTGAGACTTTTCATTAGCCGCCACGTCCCACTTTGTTTCTTCGATCGCGTGTGCAGAATCGAGCATCGTTTGGCAACGGAAGAGCATTCATCGCCTCCCACTTCGCCGCATTAGACTCCTGACCAGGTTAGATACGACCGTCTTATTTTAGTCGTTACCATAATTGCGGTATCGCCGCACTTGGCGTGGCACCGATACAGAGTATCATTCCGTACATATACCCTTACTAAGCCCTCCCTGTTCGTGGCCGCCGACGACATTTTCTTGACTGCGCGCCTGACCGCATTCTCTTCAGCAAGCCACGCACCTCTGCCTCTGGTCTCTGCCTTCCCATCTGCTGGGAGCGTCCATCCATCATCCCATCCGGTGCTGCCCGCATTCCTCGCGGCGGAGTGGCAGAAAGACACTCAGGCTCTCAGCATTCCGCCGTCCTCTCTCCGGACGGGAGGGGGACCATAGACGTTCCCGCCTAGGGCCTGGATGCCCCGCGCTCGGTCCACTTCCAAAACGTCAAAGTTTGGTACAACTGGGGACGCTTGCGTTGGAACTGGACGCTCACACGTCAGAATTTGCAGACATCCCGCAGCTTGAACCTACGGGAGGGAAGGCGCGAAACGTAGTGGGGAGGACACCACGTGAGGGCACTCGTACCAAACCGTTCGCGGTTGCAGCTGGAGCTGAAGAAGCGTCCCAGTGCCCACCCGTTGGCACCATTGCCATTTTAGCCCCGGTGCCCTGAACTGCTTCTTTATCGCGCCGCTCGCTGCAGGTCGTCCCAAACTCTCACTACGACCCGAGCCGACCGCCCTCACCCGCGACTTCGATTTCCTGTCTTGCGGAAGTGTCTTCTTGACACCAACAACATCCCTTTTCAATCCTGACAGCGAGCACGCAGGAAAAGAACTGTCGCGAACTAAAACAAAAAAAACTTGTTTCGGGAGACTTCGTTGACACTACACCTATCTCACTTTCAGTGCACCGTTGTGCCCGCTACCACCACTGGACGGCACAGCTTCCTCTAAACTCTTCGACAATCCTCTCGAGTCATCATCCGTCCGCACAGTGGCACCACTCCGACTCTACTATAACAGTGCACACGTACTTCCGAGAACAGAAACTTCGATACTCGACCACGTCGAAGCGGCGCGCAAACACTTTTGAGAACCACCAGTTTGGTTCTCTCTACGCACACACCAAACTCTGTACCAACCTTAAAACGATTTCACCGGCTTCCATACTACTGTACGGTCCTTGAAGCTCTTCCAGGGACTGTCACAAAGTTTGCGCAAGGCCGCTTCACACACCAAAGCAGCTCAACATCACCCAGCTGGACTCAATCCCCACTTGACTGCCTGCTTTCGAATTAGATCGAACAACAATTTTTCAAGATCAATCCACAAATATCCGCCACCGTGGCCGTTTATCCCACTATGTCATATTCCGAGCAGCCCGGCGGCACATATCCGCCGCCCTCAAGAGAATATGGTGATTCGCAATATCCGCAACCACCTGCGACAGAGTACCCACCGCCACCAGGGGAGGAGGATGATCGCATCAGAGCGTATAATTCGCGTGTATCTCAAGTAACGAGCAATGTCACCTTGCCATCTATCTCGCCATATGAACCACCGTATGCTCCACCACTGCCTAATGGCTATGTAGACCCACGAGCAAGTTATAGACCTGAGCCATATCACCATGGCATGGGTCAGCAGTATGATCCAAGAGGGTATCAAGGAGACTATGCCAGGCCTCCGCCGCCAGGACACATGCAGTACCAAAACACTGCGCCAAGGCAGCGCACTGCGATTGCATGTAGATATTGTAGGAGGCGCAAGGTCAGTAGATAAGAAATCGTACGCCACGAAGCCGAGATAAGCTGACTTTGGCATAGATTCGTTGCTCAGGCTTCGAAGACAACCCAACCGGCAAGTGCCAAAACTGCACCAGATTCCAGCAAGAATGCATCTTTACGCCAGTGTCTTCCCAAGCGCAAGCATTTGTCCCTGCTCATGCGGCGTACCCGCACATGCGTCCTCAGTTAGGCCCAGATGGCCGTCCACGTATGGTGGTAAATACATACGGTCAGCCACAGCAACTTTACGGCGCCCATGGCCAGCCACTGGGTCCGATGCCACAGCAGGGACCACCGGGAGGATTGCCACCACCACAGGTTGCATATCCCGATTATCCATTGCCATCTCCAACCGCCACCTACAAAGGTTACCCAGATGATCGTTCCGAGATGAGTCGCAAACGCCCACACGGCGAGCCACAGCCATCGCTGCTCCCGCCTCCAGTCCCCGGACAGACGGCCTATGCGCGTCAGGACACTGGAAGACGTGCACCAGTTGACGAGGAGGGTTTGCGCTTGCCAACAGTAACCCCGATCCTTGCCCAAGCAAACGCTGCATACTCTCCAGGCTCAGCAACTGCCGTCACACCAAACAGTCTTCTCAGGACCGAGCAATTACCACCGTTGGCTCGTACTCCTCCAACCCGTGGCTCGGCCGAGAGGGTTGATCCAATGGCGCTTGGCAATATAATGGATAGACATCCAGACTCTGATGTCGACCGAAGCATGCTGAACCGTCTCGGAAGGAAGTAAAATTGCATCGCGATGAATTGCCTTCCTAATACATACCGCGACGATAATAATTCTTATATTTCGTACCGGAACAACAACACTTCGCTACATAGATATTTTTCTTTTGGCGTGCCTACTGCATGCGCGTCTGATGTGCAGACAAAGCTGCTGGCTGGCTATTTGTCTGTCAATTTAGCATCTGAAGACGCGAGGTAGTAGGCTTTGAAGTTTTCATCTTGTTACGCTTTCTTTAGACTATCCCATACCAATGTTGCACGGTTTACAAACCAGCAGCATGGACGGGATGATGCGAGGAAGGAAAAAGAAGTTAGACGGAATGCCTCACGGCCAAAACAAGGTGTTAATTGGGGAAACCTGCAATCTTTGTTTGCTTGCCGCGATTGCTTTTATGGGCAACGTTTACGTGCGCGATGGATGGCCTGCAGGCTCCCGCGTAGAGTTGCACATTATGGGACGGAGGGCGGCTTTTTGATTTGCATCGTTCGGAGGTTAACTTTGCTTTACTTGAGATAATCAAAAGAATTACATCAAACAAAGGTTCCCGATGAAATTTTCGGGCATTAATTTGTGAGAGGCCAAAGGACAACATGTGTGCCCTCTCATTTATTCATGGCAAGACCATATTACCAGTTTGTTGTCACCTAGAAACGGAGCCCAACTCTGTAATCTTGCTGGCACTGAGTCTTGAGTTACCTCAGACCTGACTCTCTCACCACACATTATGGTTTCCAACGCACCTTGCTTGCCATTGAGCTCAAAGTGCAGAGGCTCCAAACGCAAGCTGTAGCATTTCCTGTCTCAAAAGATGCACTACTCCAGGACCAAGACTCCTCCCAAACGAAGTCCCGCCGTCGACAGCGCCCAACCAGTCTCCTCTCTCGCTGCGTTAGCTCACGGGCCATGCTACTCGCAGCGGGCCGGACCCACGATCATGTCGAGCATTCCGGAATCAGCTTTCGCACCCGGCGGTGAGGGGCAGGAGCTAACCTCAAACTCGCCCTTGCTTCGATCCTTAGCTTTTCCAAGCCATGGGGTTGCATCAAGGAACGGGGTCGCCGGAATTAAAATTCCCTAAATCCGTAAACGGAAATCAAGGAATGAGACAGCTTTCAGCTATGCTGAGGTCGGAAACTGGACTGGGAGCGCCGTAAGTATCCTATGGACGTAACCTTGGAAGTTGGAACGGACGAAATAGTGAGCTAAATTTTGCCGAGGTGGTGGATACCTTACCGCATCGTGGTGCGGCCGCGTGGGTTGGCACCGCGTTGACCGCCAATCAGTTTTAGTGGAAATTGATTATTCTGCCGTGTGAGGCGTTGGACAGGGCTGTGGATGTTGAGGCTATTAGACTTGTTATTACAACGAACCTCTCGAGTCATCTCTACTGTACGACCTAATTTGCCATATAGACCTTCTAATTTATTGCCTCTCGCATCGCAATACCAGTGAAGCTACAACACAACCATCTTCGAGCTCAATCCTGCTCAATAAACAGCCCCGCGCACCACTACTCTAAATACCTGAACCACTCCAGAGCTCAGTACCTGCCAGGTTTTAAGCTTTTAAAGACATCATGGCAGCGCAGAATCAGAAAGCTCGGCGCATAATCATGACGATGTCGGTAGCGGCAGTCACCGCAACTGGTGCATGGTACGGCGCAGGGTTGAAGATCAAGCAGGATGCTTCAAAGGTAAGTTAGGTTGATTACAACTTTCTGTCCTGGGACCTTCAATATGCCATTCTTATGGAATGTGGAGCTGGGTGGCTGCTTGCTTAACATGGTTGTTACCAATAGTAACACCATCAACTAGGTAACAGAGCACCGCCGCGAAGCAACCACAGAGGAGAAGCTGGCTATACTGAACGAGAAGCGGGGCCAACTCGTGGCAAAGAAAATAGGACTCCAGAGGAAGCTAGATGAGATTGAAGCCCGAAGGACGGGTGTGAGCAGAGAAGAGAGTAAGGCTGGCATGGAGAGAAAGAGGTAGAAGGAAGTGGACTAAGGACGATGGAAAAAATGTCATAAGAAAACGGCCTAGCAGCTGCAAGGCAGTGCTCAGAGAGCCACGTTTGGGAGGTGACGCCGCCAATGTAGCTTGGAAAGTGGCCCAATTAAACCTAGCCACGGCCCTGTCTGCTCAAATTACTGTCTATGCTACGAGTTCCTCGGGCGGGATTTCTCGCATGGGGAGGCGTTTTAGGCATGACTCAACCGCGTTGAAGAAGCGTAGTGGTTGGCAATGGCAGCAGGAGCTCACGTAACCAGCTAGTCCATATATGGTCACCGGAAAAGCTGTGGCACGCTAGGTTAGACGGCTCGAGAAGTGTATAGCAGGTCACCTCAGCTACATAAAGAAAAGACAATCTTAACTGGCTGGCCATGATGGTCGTATGAAATGCTCAGATGAATATGTGGCTTAAAGCCAATAACAATCATTCACATAGAGCTTGCATTGTATTTACTTTCTGTTTCAATTGTCATTCCAAGCAGCGACTTTATCTATACAGTACATTCCCATGTTAGTGGTCGTTTCTGAAACTCCAGCTAGAATATATAAACCAGGCGTTAACTACTGGTGGTAGAATTCAGAGTGCTGGACAAAATCATTCAAAAAGTCACGCGTTTATAGATGCTCGCAAATGTGGTGGGTCGTAAATCTCAAGAGTGCGATTCATTGTCTCGTGGTCTATGCGAAAATGTGGTATGAAGCCCATATGCATGCAAGAACACCCTAACGTATTACGCCGTCGTAGTATGCGGCCGAAGTCAACGCTCCTTCCCCATTTCCCCGATAACTCAACCCGCAAAAAATGTTTCTGTATTCCGAGAATGGAACGATGGTAGCCAGCATTGGCGAGTACGACGTCTCTCCCACCGTACTGCGTCCAAGTGCGTGACAAAAGTTTTGTCGAAAGAAAGGTACTGTCGAGTTCGTTTTCCGGTGCTGAAGATGACTCGGTAGAAGTACCGTGGGCGGCGGAATCGTGAGAGAGAAGACAGGCCCTTTCCAAGGGATCCTCTAATCAAAGTATCCACACCGCTGGTGGATAATATGGGTCGAGTGGGATTGGTCAGGTGGTGTGTTTAGATATCGTCAATCTCGATATCCTTGGCACCAGCACCGGTGGCGTCATCCTCGGAGTCGGAGCGGTCCTCGTCGAACTCGAATCCGCAGTCTCCGTCGCCCTCCTGGCCGTAAGTGTCGGTCTCGTTGATCTTCGCGGACTCTGGAAGCTCGCCGTAGGCCTTGAGGGAGCGCGCCTCGTCGGCGGAGTACTTGAGGATGACGTCTCCCTTCTCGTCCTGGTAGTCACGGAGAGACAACAGGATGATATCACCCTGGTTGATCCAGACCTTCTTGCGAAGCTTGCCACGGATGTGTGCGAGGCGCTTAGAGCCGTCGAAACAGAGGGCCTCGAGGCGACCGTTACCCAACATCTTCAGGACTTGGGCATACTCTAAGAGGCATGTTAGTTGTTATTATAGATGTTAACTCCACCGGATGCAACGTACCCTGACCCTCCTCCTTAAAGGTGAGCTCACGCTTGTCGTTGTCGTTCTCGTTCTTACCGCGACGACGGTTCTTGCCTCCCTGTGTAGCTGGGTTAGTATTGTGCTTCAAGATGCGCTTCCAACAAAGGTGCAGTAGTGTCGCGAAGATGATGTTCATATGCGTACCTTTCCTTTGTTCTTAGGCATATTGACTTAGTTTACTGGTGAAGTATACTAAAGTTGTGAGGTTGTGTGCGGGGTCGCGGACGAGAGCAGCCTTAAGGATGGAATTTCGCGAGGTGGCCAACTGTCGAAGCGGGGCCTAGCGATTATCTTTGGTGGGGTTAAGGCACATGTTTGGATGACTATTGGTCAGCAACGAAGCGAGCGTCAACTCGCGGTGCGTACCCCCAGTGTGAAGACGGCTTTCGTTTAATACTGTCAATACTTTGTTTGAACAAAGGCAGAACATCCAAAACCCGAAGAGCTACACACTGTTATATCTTGTCTTGCAACGCTAGTGAATGAGCTCTCATTACATAACTCTAACAATCACTCTTCCTATTCACAATCGCGAAACACAGCTCTACGGCCCACCCGGTAGCTCGATACAACAATACGATAACTTGTGACATGCACTCTGCTAAAACGGCGCACAAATAAAACCGCACACACTCCAACATATATACTGCTCTCCAGCTTATCATAATGCGCTTTCGTGCGACTGCCAACCTCTGTAGCGGTGCGCAATCACCCATCGGACCTGTACCCATCACACCGGCGGTGCCCCAGGTTTTCCGAGCCTTCAAAAAGAATATGAACGATTTCATTCAACCCCAGAAACTCTCTCGGCTCAATGTTGCCGGAGTTACCATTGCGCGAGTAATGTGTGGTACATTCCACGCAATACCCCTGAATGGGATGGACAACTGCAACAAGGACGCTCATCCTCTTGCTCCTCTAAGCCGGCTGAAGTACACGAACCGTGAAGCCGAACCTCTGTGGTGGAATGTGCTGGGAACAAAAGACGTTTCGCCTCGATGTATACGGGCTCGCTCTATCAATAGGCTACGGGTGGCTTTCAAAGACGCTCTGGCTCGCAATGGTTACGATGCAAAAGGGTTCAAGCTGCCCGAGAGTCATGGCACTGGCATAAAGCCGCCAAGAGGGAACCTTGAAGGGACAGTCGCATTCATGATCAACCACGAGACCATCAAGGCAAGCTGGTCAGAGATTACTGCCCAGGCAGATAAGATGCTTGAGCACATAATAAAGAAATTCCATGGGCCAGCACGAAAAAATGTCCAGAACGATAGGCTAGAAAAACCGGCCGGGAGGCTGTACCACAACAAACATCATAGAGTAAGGTAGGCTCCCAGCCATCGAAGGCTGAAACCAATTATCGTACAGCACCACAGGCGTAAGTTACGAATAAAGGAAGTTGAAGTTCAGTAACGCCGAGCTCTTGAGTAAGAAGATGAGGGAAACTAACTTAACTGAGCGTAATTATTTGGGGATCCAAAAAAGGATCTAAAGTGAAAAAAATATTACTGAAATAACATCAGATAAATTGCATTCGTTACCTCCCGCCATAGAGGGACGTCCGCATTCTTACTTCTTATGGACTGCGCCAAGGAAATGTGACAAGGCTGCAGTTATGATGCGGCTACTTACCCTGACCACCAGTGTCCCAGGTGGAGCTGTCCTCAAGGTACTCGCTCTTGTAGCTTTGAAGCTCCACCACGACCAACTATACCAACCGCGCACTTCAATTATCACGTTCAACGACAAATACTCAATATGTTAATCTCTTTAACCGTTGGCAAGGTGGATGCCGGCGTCGCCGTGCTTCTCACCCAAGACAAGCGCCTTGTGAGTTTCAATTTATGTTTTGTCTCATTGCGTTGCGAGCCCCTTCTATGATACGCACAGCCACTGATAGCTCGAATTACAGATTGAATTTCCATCCATTCTCCTCCCACCAAACATCTCCTCTGGTAGCATTGTCGACATCACAGTAGCTCGCAACTTCGACTCCGAGCGCGCCTCCCAAAACGCCTTTCTCCGCCTCCAAGACTCGATCCTGCAATCTTTCGGCGTCGCTGAGCCAACTGCGCCAGTCCTGCGTTGTCGCAATGCCACCCAAACATCTATTGTGCTTGAATGGGATCCAATTGACGTTGCGACCGCCGAGGTGATCTCTTTGTCTTTATTCAGAAATGGCCAGAAAGCCGGCAATATTCCACAACCGACTGTCACCAAGAGCACGAAGATCAGTGGTTTGGCGGTGGATACCTTGTACACGTTCCAACTGTTGCTGAGGACTACTGCTGGAACTTTTGCGAGCGAGAAGTTAGAGGTGAAGACGCATAAGATGACCGACTTGAGTGGTATTACCGTTACACCCGGTATACTCCCGGCTCAGCTGAGAGAGAGCTTGATGAATGCTGTCGAGAGGATCGGCGGTAAGGTCACAGACGCAGTCAGAATCGACACCACACACTTTGTTACTACTGAGGGCAGAGGAGTGCAGTGGGAGAAGGCGGTCGAGATGAATATTCCGGTGGTCAGACCTGAGTGGGTTGAGGGTTGTGAGAGAGGAGGAAGAATTGTGGGCGTCAGGCAGTATTACCTGGATGCGGACCCAAGACAGAGGATGGCAGCTTTGAGCGACGTCAGACCAGCACAGCAAACAACTTCTTCGGACCCAAGAAAGCAAAGTGTTGCTAGCAACGCATCCACAACGGCGACTAAGGAGCAAGCACCGTTACCAGCGTTACCTACGGGCGAGAGTGCTTCCCCGCCACCGGCCACTGATGGAAAGGAGGAATGTGATGATGCCGGGGAGAAGATATCCGAAGAAGACGACAAGGATGAGAAGAAGGATGATGATGATGATGATGATGAGCCACGCACGCCGGAACAAAAGGCAGAGCATGTTGATGGGCAGAAGGTCAGGGTTAAGGACCGCGAGGACCAGAAGGTGGCACTGAGGCCGAGGGACTCCACATCGGCGGAGAATAGAGATGACACCATAAGTCCGAAGACTGCAGCCCCTCAAGATTCATCCTTCGGCAGGGAGGAAGCAGAGGAAGTGAAGACCCCTGGTGATGCTAGCTTTCAAGATGTTGCTCTTTGAAGGGGGGCATATACATGGTAATATTTTTCCTACACGATTATAGGGCGATGGTTCTAGAGGCCCTTACATAGCACCAATGATATGCGATACTACATTATTCCGACTTGGCTACTGTCATGAGCACCCGCAGTTGAGTACATGGCAATGCTATGCAATGTCTCCTTGCATTACACCTATCCGCTGTTGACAGCTTAATCACGGTGGGTACCTGGCTCGGGCACTAGCGATTCTGTGTTGTCAAGGCGTGTTTGACGATGGCCTTGTATGCCTTGCCAGGTCTAACCCCAGATCCAGAGTGATGGCCACCTTGTCTTCTATTGGGCGCGGAGCTTAAGAATCAACATTGCGCAATTGATACAAGGTCGGTTGCAGTGGTGATGGGACACCCTGGTAAAGTGGTTCGTGTGAAGTGTCCCATCACCACTGCAACCGACTTTGATATATGAACACGAGAAGCTGATTGGGTGAGATGAGCCTCTTTACAGAATTCGCGAAGAGTACACGCGCCGCCTGGTATTAGTAATGGTAGACTAGCTCAAATGACATCCATGACTCTTGAACTACCTCGAGGTGTCATCATATCGTCAGGACACTTAAGACAGGTGCTCTTAGTCCTGGAACAATTCCGATCACATCTTCGAGGTACATAATCAGACAACCCATGGAAGTCTGATCGGTTTTGCAAATTTTTTATCCTTTTGTTACCATGACGATGCCCAGTATGCCCGGAAGTGGCCTCTTGGGCCACACCACGAGCAACCAAACCGATCAAGGCGGTGAAGTTGTCAAGGACCAGAACGTCCAAACTACGGATCCAAACACTCCGGACGGAAACCTCCAAGCCAAGCAAAAGATCACGGCTATTTCCATCCTCCTCGGAGCCGTCGCCTCCATGGGTGGTTTTATCTTCGGATATGAGTCAGGAGAGATTTCTGGTTTGTGGCCTAAGTGACTGGTTTTGAGCTATATACCACGAGCGCAGTGTTAACCCAGATGCTTAGGTTTCCTCGCTCATGCCAACTTCTTGGACAGATTCGGCGAGAATGGACAGTTCAGCGCTGTCCGCCAAGGTACCATCGTCGGTCTCCTTTCCGCTGGTACACTCATCGGTTGTCTCATCTCTGCTCCCATCTCCGACAAAATCGGCAGAACATCGACCATTTCATTCTCAGCTTTTTGGTATATTATTGGTGTTATCATTGAGATTTCCTCCACCCGCCACTGGGTCCAGTTTGCGATGGGGCGTTTCACAGCCGGTCTTGGAATTGGTGCGCTCTCAACTTGCGTGCCTATGTACCAGTCTGAGAGTACACCTAAGGCTATTCGAGGAGCTGTTATTGCTTCTTACCAATTGGCTATCACAATGGGAATTTGGACCGCTTACATGGTGAGTGAGATTCTTGTTATTTCAACGGCAGAAAGCTAATCGATTGGGAAGGTCAACTACGGTACTAACAAGGACTTCGGCCCAGAAACCAGTGCTCAGTGGCGTATTACGACCGGACTCGCTATGCTGTGGGCTCTTCTTCTGGGTTGCGGTATCCTCGTTCTTCCAGAGTCCCCACGCTGGGCTTACCGCATGGGTCGGGTTGAAGAAGCCAGGACCAATATGGCCAGGTTGAACGGCGTCGATAGAGACAGCCCCCTTGTCAACGACGAGATCAACGAAGTTGAGGAGAAGCTCGACGAGGAACGCCTTGCCGGCGCTGCGAAATGGCGTACGTACTCTTGAGCACATTCTTGTTCTACTGCTAATGTGGCCCAGATGAGGTTTTCACCGGCCCACGCATGGCATATCGTACGATCCTCGGTATGGTTCTCCAAGCTGGACAGCAGTTGACCGGCGCCAACTTCTTCTTCTACTACGGTACGACCATTTTCCTGGCGACTGGTATTGACAACTCCTACGTGACGTCCATCATCCTGGGTTCCGTCAACGTAGCATCTACCATGGTCGGGCTTTGGGTGGTGAAGTCGTTTGGCCGCCGCCCTGCGCTCATGGCTGGTGCTGCCTGGATGACCATGTGTCTGTTCGTCTTTGCTTTCGTCGGCGAATACGCCCTTGATCGCGAAAATCCAAGGTCCACTCCAACGGCCGGACGCATTATGATCGCCTTTACATGCCTCTTCATTGCAGCTTTCGCCACTACTTGGGGACCTATTGTCTGGGCCGTCACCGCCGAGCTCTACCCGGCCCGCTACCGTGCCATCGGTATTGCGCTCGCGACATCCTCCAACTGGCTCTTCAACTTTTTGATTTCCTTCTTCACGACTTTCATCACGGACAGTATCCACTACTTCTACGGTCTCGTCTTCGGAGGATGTACCGCTGCCTTGTTCTTCATCACGTACTTTTTCGTGATTGAATCCAAGGACCGCTCCCTCGAGGAGATTGATACCATGTACGTCACTCACGTCAACCCAATCAAGTCGTCGAAATGGCAGCCAAATCAGTTGGATAAGAAGGCAGCCATCAACATCGAGACCGGAAGTCTGCGTCGCAACTGGACTCACTCGACCATTCAGGACGAGCACAACGTAGAGATCGGTCCGTACCAGGGCCGCGCCACAATTTCTTAAGTCGACAATTTTTTGGCAGGCGTTCTAGTTCTAGCAGGTTTATCGAAAGGATTATACAGATCTTGTCCTTCGTGTATTTTTTTTTATTAAAAAAAGTTTGGCAGGACCACTTATCATAGTTTTAATGTAGTAATCAATCTTGTTTCCTGCTACAGTGTGCATAGCTCTCTTTCCATAACATGTGTGGTATGTGACTGCGAACGCCGACAATGCTTCCCCCAACGCCAGAGCCTACGTGTATATCCATTTCGTCCTCTAGAATTCGTTGCGTGGCCCATCGACTTCGTCATAGTCGCCCATATTCTCCGTGAGCGCCTTGCCCAAGATGTGGCCTGCTCTTCCCAAGTCTCCGGCCTCCTTCTTGGCGCTCTCCACTCCTTTCTTGACAGCATCCTGGAAGCGTACGTGGAATATCCTCTGTCTGCTCTCACGCTCTGTGTACATCTCACTCTCTTCATCTCTGCTTGGTCCGAAGAGGTTCAAATGCGAGAACGGGCTAGCCTGGAAAGGAATGACGTGGAGGTCGGCATCCCACAGAGGGAAGAATTGGCCTCTTTGAAAACTGGTGTCTGACAAGCTCTTGCCTAATCCTGCCCTCAAGAACTTTGCGAGCACCTCGATCTGTCGTGGGAACGACTTCCCGCCCTTTCCAAAGGTTGCTTTGGCTGCTGCGGACCACTTGGTGGCTCCGACGCTAGTGGCCCACCCCAACATGGACATGAATGCCTTGAGCGTCTTAACCCATCCTCCTGGACAAGCGACGATATCTTCCGACGCAGTCTCAATCATCCACTCCAAGGTGTTAAGAGCATCATTGCGAATCTCTGGTGCGAGATGGGTCATTCCAGCTCTAATGTACAAGAGGGCGAACTCCGCTCTGTCCCCGACATCCTTTGCTGGAAGCAGGCGCAGGAACTTCAGAAGCTGTGTGCGGACAGCTTGGTTGCCATCGAGAACGAGGGGGAGGAGTCTAGGTAATATTATCGCTGCCGAGACTGGAAGTGGTGCGTCGACAGGCTGCGATGAGACTTGTGTAATTAGGAAGTTGAGCGCATCTTTTCTTTGCCCGTCTGTCTTCGACGATGCTGCAAGAGAAATGTAGTGTGCGAACTGTACAGCAGATGTTGGTGCGGCAGTGGTAAGAGATTGCTGATTAATAACAATAGCTATCGCGGGGTTAGCCTTCCATGTCGTTCAAAAGTGCAGTAAAGGCAGTTGTGGCAACCGGTTGCTCCGCGAAAGCAGTTTTACATACATTTCGACTTGAAACTTGTGTCTGTGTAGTTGTCTGGCTTAGCTTTAGTCTTTCCAACTCTAAGCTTTGGTTTCTGCAAATTTGTTAGCTAAACATTTTCTTAAATTGTACAAGCTCGGTCTAACGCACCTTAAAGTCCTTCTTCTTCTCCGCCTTTTTTCTCGCACTGGAACCCATTTTGTTGTTTTAGTGAAGCTCTCTTGTCGCCGAAGTTCTGACAATTCTGCGATAGTTCTGCAGCCTTGTGGCCCGTGCCCAACGCCTTGTTGACCTCCCGCCTTCAAGGACTCCCAAGGTTACTCGCGTTCCGCATTGTGAAGCTGCATAATAAACAAAGTTTGAGTGGCTCAACATCGCTCCAGTAATGGCGCATACAACAGATGAGCTGAATGCATGAAATCCTTAGACTAGCTTGCACATCATCCCTAACACAACACTAGAGCTCGGCGCCAACCGATCAGTTCACGGAATCCCTAGAACGTCTCTCTAAAAAGAATGGAGTATTGGGCACGATTGTTATCGACCGCTCAAGCGGTGCGATTCTCAACACAGCCGGCTCGCTGTCGTCCATTCGCTCTACGCCTACAGCCGACACCACTACACCAATAGGAGGAAACCTAGCTGAAGATCCGTCGTCGAGCTCGACTGATGAGAGTGGAATGCACGACATGGCACGCATGGTGTGGAACTACATGGCTGCTACGAGGGAGCTGGTCCAAGGGCTAGATGCACAGGTAAGGCAGCTTCTGATCTTCTGTCATAGCTAGACTAACATGGTGACAGGACGAAGTTAAGCTTCTGCGCCTCCGAACCAAGAAGTACGAGCTAGTCATCGTCCCAGATCCAAGATACCTCCTCGTGGTCATTCACGCGACTCCCTCGGCTTAATGGTTTCTTTGATTTTGTAGGAGGCGCATAATACCCCGGCATATGGCGGCGTTTTCAAGCGTAGAAATTCCGTTACCATATCTGTCACTGCAGATCTCATTCTAGCTGCTGTGTAGAAAGAAGGCTGTTCAGCTTATTAAAAATGAAAGTGACGGAATTCAGGCTGATTGTCTTGTCTCAGCATGACAGTCATTGAATGGACTGAATATTTACAGAATAATATTTTCAGCTGTTAATCTGTTGGCTACAACCCCTGTGGATTGGGTGTGACAAAAGCGGGATTCGGCTGAGTGAGGCTTTGAAGCCGGAAGAATGTGGCATTAGGGTGTGTCGAGACTGCCACCCATTTGAATGGTGCATTTATCTGTGTGTGTGGCTCTCAGTCAGCTGAACGAGGCATTCGGCCAAGGGACGCCGTTACCCACATGAACCTGGCATTCAACTGAGTGTGGCTTTCTACCACTTGAACCAACCACTCGGTTAGGCGAAGCTCTCACCCGATTGAATCAGGCATTCGGCTGGGGGAGACTCTTCACTCATCCGATTGAGGCACAATCAACTGACCGAGGGGTCCCAGCCAACTGATTCGGCATCCAGCTGAGTGCCGCTCCAACTCAGCTCAAGAAAGGAGCAACAGAGCAAGGTGGGACCTCTTCGTGAAAGCATTGTGGACTCGTCCACCAACCAGTTTGGTGAGCCACCCAACTGTAACAAGTCTTTCTGCAAATCGATGCACAAGCGAATTTTGCCATCAAAGCACCACCGACCAGTTAAGTAAGAGCGTGAGTGATGAGACTAGTCTTCATATACATGTAATTGAAGTATCAAATATGTTTGGGATCATCTAATTTCCTCCATTACCTAAGCACTCCTCTCGTACAACTCAGCCCACTCCACCAAAGCAAATATAATTTATCTTGGTGAGAGAACAGTACAGATGCTTGCCAAACCTATCGCGCAATTCTTCCGATTACAGTGCTCTCACCAGCAAACAAATAATTCTTATTTCCTCCAACCCCACCCCACGCTCCTCGCCACCTCATTCACCTCAAGCACCACCGCCAGAAACGAAAAGAAAAGAAACAAAAACATGGGTAATCGGGTATGAACAAACTCTCTCTGCCTCCTATGGCAGCAGCGCCAAAAAAAGAAATATAAACATCGCAATTCGTCGAAACCGTAAGCGCGCGCTGATAGCGAATGGTGTGGAGTTCTGCCTGTGCCCGGTACACACCTCTAATCCCCTACACAAGATCCACATTCGTTCCTGAAAGATCGCCCTTGCTATCAGGCGCCTCTTATATTCCCAACATAGAAGTCGAGTACGTCATGGCAGCCATCTGCGGCTTCGGCGGACTGGCCCTATGCTTCAACCTACTCGTCCTCCACCCCTCATACCAAAGCTCACGGCTCGCCTCCCTCAGCTCACCACGCCACTCAGAGAACACCGCCTCTTTCAGACGGACAAAGTCGCAATGCTCAGCGTTATACGGGTCAGCAAAGCCCCACGGGAATTTTCTCCCAATAACGCTCGGCTCGTAGATATCCGGACTGATGATGGATAGTGGGAGGTATGGAATCTCATCGGTGGCAGTAACATTTTCGCCGGACATTTGACGCTTATGCTGTCTGATTGAGCCGGAAGAGGAGCGTTTTGGTGATTTGGCGGATGGTGACTGGCTGCCTTGGATTGGGAGGTCTTGGTTGGATGAGTTGTCGCCGCTGTTCTCGGAGTTCTCATCCTCGTCTTGCTCGTCGATGCGGTTGGCGTCCTTGGTGCTCTCTTCGTCGTCATCAAGGCCCAATGCCTCGAGTGGATCGAGGTTTGCCTTGCGTAAGCTATCCCAGACCATCTTCTTCAGATGTGTCATATGTGCGGTGGTGATAGTGTCTGCCTTCGAGATGACTGGCACGACGGTTGTCTTTCCTTGGAGGGTTCTCAGAACGGATAAGTCCAAATCCTCATCCAAGCCACCAGTCAGGCGCGGGCCAGTTGCGTCGTGCTTATTGTACTGCTTTTCCTGAGTATATGATCTCTGGTTCGCGATTGCGATGTTCTTATCCAAACGAGCTGGATCCATGATGAGGAAAACGCAATGAATGTGAGTATCCTGAATACCAGGCGACCTGACAACCTTCATTTCCTCGGTGAATGTTTCCTCAAACTTGCTCTCTAAGAACGATGACATCTCGCGTAGCTGGAGATCAACAACGTTGATTTCCAAGCCCTCGGAGTCCCACAATGTGAGTCCAATACGCTCGCCATCAATGTCGGTCTCAATGTAATGTGGAATGAAGTTTCCCGATGGGAGGGCTTGGCGACGGCGACCAGCTTCTTGGCCGTCCCCTCCACCGCGAGAGGCGCTTCTCTTCTTCGGTGGAAGTGTTAGAGAACTCTTAAGGAAGTTGAGAAATGAGGTCTTGCCGGCGTTGCGAGCGCCAATAATGAGGATGCTGTCACGGTTAGGTTGGTTGTTATCTGGCAGTGAGATGAAAACTCACTTGAAAGGTGTTGGATCCTTTCTTCTTCTTACACGACGCGGGCTATTGATTGAGCTCACAGCGCTGCTGGCATAACTATAACGACCACGATGTGTCATGCTCTCCGACCTTGCATATGGATCGATCCGGTTCCCCTGCTTAGTGCCATTCGACGATGGAATTGGCGGGACTGGAATATTTCCAGATCTCATAGTTGGCTCGACATAAGAGCCGTATGCACCGCCGTTTGTGGTCATATTTCCACTGTTCTCTCCACCGAAAGTCTGTAATGGTGCCGGTGCAGCTCCGTTATAGAGAGCTGGTAGGCGTGGTGCAGGCTTGTTCGCAGCCTCGCGCTGTTGGCGTTGCAGCTCTAACTCGCGCGCGTGTGCTTGTTGTTTCTTACTGCCCTGCTTCCCGTATTCGCCTGACTTCGTTCGGCGCAGGAGTAGTCCCAAGCTTGATCTGCGAGGAGCCTCCTGTTGTTGCTTATTCGGATTGATGTTTTCTAGGAGCTGTGGCAGCTTATCTTGTGATGGTGATGAGATGCCTCCACTCGGCGAGCGTGGGCTGGTGGAACTCGCCATTTGATAGTTGTATGCGCGAGCGTGGATATGAAGCGCAAATTGCCAGTCCTTTGACTAGGTAGGCAAATGTCACCTTGGCGGCTAGGTAGATTCGTGGCTGAGTGAACGGGTGTGTTGCGACTGGGTTTTCGATGTATTTCAGATCGGAGCTGAAAGGCGATAGCAGTTGGTGGTGGTACCTGATGGGTTTCGTGCAAGAACGCTTGAAAAGAGTGATTGACTTGATTCTTGCAAAAAGACTCTCCTTTCCCAATGTAGAAAAATCCCAACGGAGGATGATTTTACGTTAGGCTAGGTATGTAGCAGAATGCAGATGAAAGGGTGAGACGGAGATGGCGGTGGTCTTGCCTGCAGCGACGAGGGTTGTGGTCGGACCTTTGGGCCCGGGATTAAGCCACCTTGAGAAGTGGTAACGGTACGGGTAGTGGAGAAGCTTGTTGCAACAATTCCTTCATGAAACATGAAGCTTTCCCTGAGTTGAGTAGTAAAGCGACCGAATTTGTGTTGAGATGGCCGGAGTGCGACTTCAAGCAGAGTAGAAGTGGCAGCCAAGTGGATTGCGGAGAGCGATGAGGCCAAGTCTTTTACTAGGCGCGAGTGGGTAGCTGTTTCACCTTCCAGCCAAATCAACCAAAGACGGAGGTTGGCAGGGCGACCTTTCTGCCGATACTGAACACTGGCGACAATATGGCATGAAGAGGGAAAGATGATAAGATGATAAAAGTGAAGGTGCTCCGTACGCGTATCTCTCTGGAGTAGCGTCGAGGAGCCACTTGCCATACAAACCCGAGTTGGGAGGGTGTTACGTCCTCCTTCTCGCCTGCTGCTGAATCTTGGGAAATACACCATCGAGATCATCGGCGCGAGAGCAAGTTCAAGGATACAGCAATACCGCATCGCGGCAGTCTGAGCTTCAGAATGAATGCAATGAATTGGATATCGCTAGATTACCGAGTCGTGTTATTCAGACAACGGGCTTCAATATTTCTTCATAGAGTCGTACAGCAGATATGGCAATTCAAATACTCAGACATGTGAAACGCAAGTCCAAGATGGTGGATGCAGGGGCGTTATACTCAACGGAAGCTTCCGCATCTCAGGGTCGCCTTCTCCTCCACTTCTCCTCCACTTCTCCATTAAGTCTCAAACATGATGGGCTGTTGCCGCGCTCCAGATGTTTTTCAAGAATGAAGATCATTAACAACCAGTATTCCCAATCACGACGTTGATTCTGCTACCGGGTGCTCACCTTACTGCCGCCGACACGCTGGGCGGTGGATTCGTGGTGACATTGGTGACAATTGGTGACACTGGTGACAGTCCTGAAATCCATCAATGCGGGCCCTGGGCCCCCGTCACTTGTCCCTGTTCGGGTAAGCGCCGGGCAGTTGAAACGTTGACGTGTGACAGGCCGTTAGCCCTGCCACTCCACTGAGGGCTTAATCTCAACCCCCCCACCGTTGAGGTAGTGGCCGCTGTGGTCAATAAGCACTAAACAGGACAGTTGTACGAGCTGGAGACTTCAAATGTCTCTCGCTTCTTAAGCGCTTGCCTCTTTAGAAGGTTGTCGGACTTGCTGTTTTTTTTTTAACTGCAACACTCACACTCTGGCGCATAGAAAGGCAAGGCCACCTCTCACGGCACCAGCCCTGCCAGGCGCTGCGGCACCATCTACGCTCCAGACAGAGCAACCATATCACAGCCAGACAGTAGCCATCATGCCAGACAGTAGAGATCATGCCAGACAGTAGCGATCATGCCAGACAATAGAGATTATGCCAGACAGTAGCGATCATGCCAGACAGTAGCGATCATGCCAGACAGTAGAGATTATGCCAGACAGTAGCGATCATGCCAGACAGTAGAGATTATGCCAGAGATGTATGCACTGTAGGGTGTAGTCCACATCCATCAGCAGGTGTGAACTCTTTAGTGGACGCGGTGAAGCTATCACGACATCTTGGTCAATCGACGCCGACGTCATCTGACAGCCAAAACCGCGGCTCTTGTGGTCTAGTGGTATGATTCCTGCTTAGGGATACCTAAGCTCATTTGCAGGAGGTCCCCGATTCGATCTCGGGCAAGAGCCTTTATTTTGCTATTGTGGATATAAGACAGCTATGTTGTTGTCAAGCTAGATTTGAGTAATTTCATCGCGGGAGGCGAGCGCGGCCCTGGGCGGTCGGCCTTCGGTAAAAGGCACAATGACTGCCCTATCACACCCGCAGCAGATACGGGGAGGGTGCCCCACCATAGCTTCACCCCGCATCGAGGCAGGGGAGAGAGCTCCTTGAAAGCTGATGATGACGTTTCTAATGCTATTCCCGAGCTGTTTAGGCTTTTATTTGATATATAGAATCTCTGCTTGCTGAACAGTTCTCTCTCTACATCCACAAACTACTTCAAACTTCACACAGCCGGCTGAAAGTTCTCATGCACAATCTTCACAATGTCAACCCCACAGCAATCCAAGGCATGCTGCTCCGTGGCACCAATTATCGCCGTCAAGGACTACGGAACCAAGGGTGAATTCACTACCACTAATGGCGTCAGGACCTGTACGATCCCAAACTTTGTTTCCTCTCACCATCCACCTTCTAACCCTCCCAGACGTTACCGGCTCGTCCGACGCAAAGGTCGGCATCCTCGTCTTAATGGACATCTTCGGCTTCTTCCCCCAAACCCTCCAAGGCGCCGACATCCTCGCCCATTCCGACGCAAAGCACCAATACCGCGTCTTCCTCCCGGACATGTTCGATGGCGAGCCAGCTGACATTTCCTGGTATCCTCCAGTGACTGAGGAGCAGCAGAAGAAGATGGGCGAGTGGTGGGGAAAGCAGGCCGACGTTAATGTTGGCAAGGAGAAGGTGCTTAAGGCCTTAGGGAAGTTGAAGGAGGAGAACCCTGATATTGAAAAGTGGATCGCTGTTGGTTATTGCTGGGGTGGTAAGGTTACGGCTTTGACCTCCGGGGAGAACTCTCCTTGGACGGCGAGCGTGCAGTGTCATCCCGCAATGGTTGCTAGTGATGATGCGAAGGCAATCAAGATTCCTACCGCGATGTTGGCTTCCAAGGATGAGGATGCGGCTGAGGTTAAAAAGTTTGAGGAGAACTTGAAGGCGAACAACACTCCTCACTATTTTGAGACCTTTGATACTCAGATCCATGGATGGATGGCGGCGAGGTCGGATCATGATGATCCAAAGGTGTTGAAGGAATACGAGAGAGGATACAAGGCTGTGTTGGAGTTCTTGGCGAAGCATGTGCGAGTTTAGAGTTCATACTCGGGAGCTCCCGCATGCCGCAGGAAATCCTAATGTGATCAGTTTGCTTGTTCGGAAGCTTATGATGTGTGTCCCCCTAGTCCTAAGACCTCCCCAGCATCAAACTTTTAGAGCACAATACGCAATTCGCTATACCACCACTGCATTCCCGCTGCCACTCTTCGTCATTCCATGCCAGTGAAACTCAGCTTCCCTACAATCCGGCACTAGCCATCATTATATGCAGCTCGTAAACAAGCACTAATGCAGCTACTGCACTCTTCTTCCTCCTCTACCTCTGAATCCTTACCCTTTACCTCGCCCTACTAACAACCCAGGCATGCACCACATAGTAAGCACCTCCCGCGTACACCAACGCCCATGAGCATGTACGCTCGAAATGGCCGTGCCGCTTTGTGGCCCCACGTGTAGCAGGAGGTAACAGTTTAGCCAACAGAATCCTCAAAAGTGGCACATTCGTCAACCCCGAGTGGTTAATCGGCAGAATGGTAATTTTCCATTTTTACTGCGGCAAGATGCGGCTTAGAAGACGAGGTGTATCGGCGGCTTGAACATCACGTACACGTTTTCAGGACAAGATGACTGGGCGTGTCTCGAGTCATACTTCATTACGCTCTCCATGCTAACTATGCAGAATCTATACCACCTCCGAACCAGAACGTTTATAATGCACACTACCAAAACGCCTTTGAAACAATACGCACTTCTTCCACTCTAGAACTTCTCCAGGAGATTCATCCTCGCCGTCCACATTCTCGCCCTCTTGCCATAAATGTACATCGGGATCGTCAAGCTCAATGCAGCCAACTGAATACCGCCAAGCGCAAGGTACACCTGCTTTGGTCCGTTCGCCTCCAGCCAGCTCACCACGAACAAACTGAATACCAATCCATGGAAAACGTTCTTGCTAAAGTTCAGCGTGACGAGCGCTTCACCCGCATACTGTCTGTAGCTGTCCACACAGAAGGTAATCGCAGTCGTCGAGCCAAGGGAGCAGCCGAAAGAAATAGTCCCGAAGAAAATTGTGGGTACGATCCAAGCATCCTTCTCTTCCGCCGACCATCCAAAGCCCATGAGGCCGATAACAGTGGTAAGCGCGACAGGGATGACCATAACGAGGCGGAACTCTGGCTCATAGAGGCCGCCGTTCCGTTTCGACATATACATCACGACAACATCGCTCAACTTCCCTGCCACAGCGGTTCCCAGGATACCACCGATGAATGGGCTCAGGTACACAAGACCAGTGGCTAATGCAGAAAAATTGTACGAGTCTTTGTCGCGGTAGATCAAAGCCATGGATTCAGAAATAACGATGAGCCAACCGACGGAGCAGGAGTAGACGATTGAGCTCCATAAGACAGCTGGGTAGGCGTACAAGATAAACGGACGTAAGGCGACGCGGAACCAGTTATCCTGTTTGAGTCTGCCCTCCCAAGGACGTAGCTGCTGCACAAAGCTCCTCTTCGGTGCTTGGCGCAGCGTTGTCGTATAACGCTGAATGCCAGGCGTAGGCGCAGCGGTGTGCTCTAGTTTGCCATTCTCGTCCACTTTCTCATATTCGACCTTGCCTTCCTCTGCTTCGGAGCCGTCATAGCCGCCGCTCATACTCGTATGAGGGCGACGTGACTGACGTCCGCGGCTCAAATAATCCGAGTCCGTTCCCTCAACTCCATTATAGTGGGGCGAGTTGAAGTTGTGCAGTTCTGGTGTGGGAGGTACTCCATCCTTCGGCTCAACGCGGAAGGAGTCGAAGGGGAGTGCTTTTGGCCTGCTTGTTTGAGCAGTGCTCAAACTTGGCTCTACCACCATGGAAGACGGCGAGTTTCGAGCTTGGTCAGAGCCATTGTTCTCGGTCGCAGTGTCGTAGTCTGCGGAGAAACCAACGTGGAGAGGCGATCTACGCGAGCCTTCGCGAGCCATGCCTGAACGAAACGCCAGACGTGGTGGGCGTTCATCTTTAGGTATGTCGGCTGGCGTATCCGCTGGCGTGTTTGCTGGTGCGGTCAGTACAACATCCGGTATAGAAACTGTCGACTGCGTTCCATCCCAAGGCTCGTCATCCTTTGTACCGTCCATGCCAGCATGATCCTTGGACTTGCGGCGATACAAGTTGACGACACTAGATATCCTCGATCCAGCCCTACTCTTAGGTCTTGGTGTACGATCCCAGAAAGTCTCAGGGACGAAAAAGAAGAGTAGGAACCAGCAGGCACCGACACCCATGGCAACAATCCTGCAACAGGTTAGCAGAATGGTCTACAGTATGGAAGTGAGCAACTCACCAGAATACCCATCTCCAGCCCAATGAATTAATAACAACTGCGGAGACCAAAGGTACCAAATTCTTGCCGCCCAGCAGCAAGAGGGTATATATACCAATTCTGAATGCACGCTCATGCAAGAAGAAAATCTCGGCAATGGTTGCAGAAGGTAGGCATTCTACCGGACTAACAGACACGCCCTGGAGCACTCTCGCAATAGCTAGAGACGCGTAGTTGGGACTGGCGGCACACCAGATCGAGGTTGCAATGAACAAAATGCAACTGAAAAGATAGACTGGTCGTTTACCGAACAGGATCGCAGTTGGACTGGCAATCACGGCGCCCAGCCCCATTCCCATCATGTAGAGGCCGGTTGTGAGAGCAACTTCGTGCACCGTCACATCGTACGTCCTCGCCACATCTGTGAATCCTGCAGCCAGAATGGGTGTCATGCCACCTCCTACACAGCAGTAAAAGCCCACGGAGAGTAGCGAGGCATCTCGCCTCCAGGCAGGCCAATTGAGAGGATCGTTGTCTGAATCGTCCGGCTGCGGCTCAAGCACAATATTTCCATCTGGTGTCTTTTTCTTGCCCTCCGAGCTTAGGATTTTCGAAGGTCTTCGCGAGGCTGCTGGGTATGGCGAGGGTAGTGATGAGCCGGAAGTGCGAGCTGGCGCATTGCGAAGGCCTAGCGGTTCGTTCTTCTGATTCGCAAGGAGGAGGACCGAGCCTGTTGCCAACCAGTTAGCTCAGTTGTAGGTATAATGGGTATTCTCGATACTCACCAGGAACTTCATGTGTCAGCTTGTCATTGAGCACTCCCATGCTCCATTTCGTGGGGAGGTCTCCTCTGTCGTCTTGCATATCCTCTGCTGGATCGCTACCGGAGTTGCTACCGGAGTTGCGACCGAAGAATGATCGAAACCGTGAGCGAAACCGGTTGACCTGGGACCCATCTCCGGCAGGTACTGTTGAAGCCATGCCACAGTTGGCTGGTCTATGGTTTAAAAAGGTCTATAAGGTGTCTCGTCGAAGCGATGGAGGAAAAACGCTGTGGTTTAAAAATGCTCAATATCGAAATCTAATAAGAGGCTCCGAGCTACGTCAAAAGGCATATATCGGTGGGCGATTCTAGGATACAATGTCTATGGTATATAAGGTGCTTCGGTGTCTAGGTAGTCATGATTTCTGGGCTGCCTTTGAGGACGAAATGCTGCTCAGGCCACTCATTGTTGTCAGGAGAAGGCCAAGCTGCTCATGTCCCACATTCGAGCAGCAAGACCGAAGTACCAGAGCGGTGTGAAGTGCCTTCTGACGGCAGTTGCTTGCACAGATGACCGTCCCGTTCGCGCCTTCGCGGTAGGAATGAGGAGGAGGCTGGCCGCCAAGGGCAGTACCAAAGGTGAAGAAAGACAAGCGCGGCACCCTGTCAGTTTAGGCAGTTAGGCCAAGGTTCCCCCGCCTGAAGGGTTGCAAACAGGGGAAACTGATACGACGAGATAGAGCTGGCCGGGAGGATGATTAGGCCTATGCGGTAAAGTGTCTTGGAGGTGCAGCTATTTACTTGCGAAAGATGGAAAGATGAAACGATTAGGTCTGCCACCGCCCTCATGACTAGCATTTCTCATGCAAACCTGACCACGCTACCATTCACTTTCCAAATCTGGGGGCCACATGCCAAAACATTGCCCCCCATCGAGGTGGATCGGCGTGAACAGCAACATGCCGCGGGATTAATGATGACGCAGGACCCTTGATAATTGTGGCTTGTGCAGCTGCATCAGCCTCACCGTCGTGGAACCTCGACCTTCACTCCGATATCACTCGACCCGGCTTCACTCCGAACATATACTCTTATACTGTCTCCACAAACGACGTCTTTGAGGCCATCTACAACATTGCATCTCAAAGCTAGGAGGACCAGCGGCAACTCGAATTTCAGACGATACTGAGCTTCATAAATAGCTGGTAATTGGTCACCGGAGCTTGCTCCGTCTCATATCACCACGCAACAGGCTGCAGTCTTTAGGGAAGCACAATGACAAAGCTTTTTTCTGCGCTGCGCCGCAGTGTCTGGACGGCTCTACACCACACTCCAACCCACGGCCAAATCATATACGTTTCCCGGGCATCTGCTTCCCAACATTCATTTCCTTCCACTCGCGCATTTTCGACCAGTCCACCACGATATTCCGAGTCTAAGAACCGCATCTACACCAATATTCGCGATCCAGCATCGCTCCACGAAACGATCTTGCTCTCAACCTCGTCTCGCATTCCACTCCTCACATACTGGTCTGCATCATACTGCCCACCTTGCAAAGTCATCTCACCTCTGCTCAAGAAGGTCGTCAACTCCACATCACCTCCATGTCCTGCCAACCCCGCGAACAAGATCGGCTTTGCAGAGGTGGAGTTTGATGCAAACGATATTATGATGAGTTCCGTGCCAATGGACTTCATGGTTAACTCTCTGCCGACTCTGATCGTGTTCGACAGAGGTGAGGTGGTTGAGCGTGTCACGGATGTGAGGAACATGAGCAATGAGCAGTGGTTGAGGGACTGGATTGAGGTTCAGGCAAGGAGGAAGGGTGAGGGAAGTGGTGGATCTGGGAACGGTGTCTTCGGAGGCTTGTTCAGCAAGTTATGACTCCTAGTAGGTAATATTACTGGGAGGCATTGACATCCTTAAAACGGAAAGATCAACCTGTTTGTCAACCCTTAGACGTGGCGACAGCTCAGCAGTAGCATTGTGAGCTCGTATTATACCTATACCATCACTTAGACATTGGTAGACATGCTATACGCTAAACTACGCGTTGTTTTAAGGGTGGACTATGTTGAGATGTCCTTGTTAGGTTAGTTAACACTCTCGCGCCTGAGATGGGAGCCGTTCCACATTACGGAGTGGCAGACCCCACCACTCCTGGGCCTTTCCCCGTCTATCGGGCGCCATTTATTAATCATTAGCACATCCAGATGCGCCTCAAGGATTAAAGGTCAAGATGTGCGGTTCCATCTTCAAAGAGACGGAACTTGACGCGGTTTTTGGTTGAGGTTCATCAAGTACTTACCGGTTTCAGGCAGCTGATGAGCTTTGCAGCCTTTTATCCTCTGCCGCGGTGTACGTCCCGCAATCCGATGGCTTATTTTTGACTTTAATTTGTGACATGATTGTATTGAACAGCATTCTAGAAGGCCTGGCGTCCTAGCCTAACCATTCGTGGGGTACAGGCGAAAGTGTTGAAGTTGGATTACTGGAGTATCATGGAGAAGGACTCTCATGTAGACATATGCTATGCAAAGCAGAGATTACTCGCCCAGCGATGTCCTGTTTGTATATTATGCAAGCTTGTTGTTCCTTGACGTTTCTGAGAAGGGGTGCATGATTTGGTAGCGGTGGCAGAAAGATTAACACAGCAGCTCCTTGCGTGACAGATCAAATAGATGAAGCAACCCAGAAACATTGGTGATTAATATAGCTATTAAACTCCATAATTACATAAGCGGCCGGATGGTGTAGTTGGTTATCACGTATCCTTAACACGGATAAGGTCCTGGGATCGAACCCCAGTCTGGTCATTTATTTTGCTTTTGTTTCCACAGATTTATTCTCACCGCCTATGGTTCCGCCAACATCCGACGTCAACGCCTCCATACGACCAGCTTACCCCGCCAAACTTTCTGACAGGTACGCGATATTTGAAGCCTCTTTTCTACTGTAACGTTTACCTTTTGCGCATTAATTCCAAACCGATGCTTCGCGACGACAACTTGCCGCCGTCCACAGCCATGCCTTCCCCTCAAACCCTCTCTTCGCCAGCGCGCGAATACGACAACAACGCCAACAACTTGGACGACATCTTTGGCCCCGCGCCCGCCTCGCCAACCCTCCAAGCTATCTCTGGAGGGAATAACGAACCTTCAGACATCCCAAGATTAAGATCAACGCATAGCACGGCGGGGTACAGAGATGGCTTGACGGCTAGCAAGGGGACAACTATACAAGAGGGGTTTGATGAGGGGTTTAGTTTGGGCGCTACTATGGGGTTAAGGGTTGGGGAGATATTGGGGGTTTTGGAGGGGGTGTGGGGTGCTGTCGCCAAAGCCGACAAGACAGGCACTGCCAAAAGGGCAGATGCAGACGGTCTAGGGGTTGGAGGCCAGGAGAAAGAGAGTGACAGCGAGAGATTATTGGCCTTGGTAAGGAAGGCGAGGCATGACTTAAGGACTGAAGGCGTGTTTGGGAAGGATTATTGGGGCAGTGATGGGATTTGGACGTATGAGTGTGAAGAGGGGGGAAATGGGTGGACGGATATTGTGGATGCCCATCCGTTGATTAGACAGTGGGAGAAGGTGGTGAAGGAAGAGGCGGAAAAGTGTGGACTTGACACCGAGGTTTTGGAGAGAGTCGAGGTTAGGAGGTTGGGGCAAACTGAGAATTGAAGCTCCACTTCAAGAGGGACGGAATATTTTTAATATCGTCAATGAGGAAACCGAGCAGAAAGTAGCTGCGTCTGCAGGGCGCCGATCGACTTCCACGCTACAAATGGGAGTTGAGGTGCCTGTACGACGCTGGTCCCCTCAGGACGAGGCTTCAGAGTTGTATTTCTGGGAAACTTCTTTACGGAACGAATGATTTCAACCAAAGGCAAAAGCTTGCCCGATCTGGGCCTGTTCCTTCCAACAGGCCCAAGACTGCACAGAACCAATGGACTTTTCTTGGCCAGAAACGATAAATCCGCATTCGCAGAAAATCAGTCGTCGAGGCGCGGTATTACTACGTGGTGAGAGGACGACATTGCGGTGAAATGGGTGCGGTCTTGCCATCTTCAAAAACTAGGTTAACGGAGGAGACTGAATGCTGGGGATGGCTCTAGATGGTCTCTTGTAAAGCGGCACATCAGAAAGGTGAAGAGTGGTGAAAGGCGCCAGTTAAATGGTCGAAGGTAGCACTTGACAGTTACAAGTGGCGGGATAAATAGATTAGAAGAGGATGAATAATAGGTAGCAAGGTGGCCGGTACTGGAGATACAAGCACTTCAAAACAAAATACACCAGCACGGAATTGAGAGCTGGTGATACTCCGCTCGATTAAAAACAACCATCACATACGCAAATAAAATCATTTTCAACAGTCATTAGTATCGTCTGGGTGGTACGTCTGGTTACAACACTCATCACGCTCTCAATCCTGAGAGCACCTCTCACTTTTGCCTTGAAATTATTTCGCCATCTACCGTCAGCACTACACTTTTAAACCTCCGGTTCCATCTCAATTTTTGCCCAATTGTCCGACCACACAATGACACGTAGTCGATGCTTGATAACAAAAAAATCCTGGTAATACAAGCTGCAGACGGATAAGCCGTGCCGGAATCGGCATCAGCCTCAGCGCCTGACGAAGAAAAGAACCTTTTTCTTTCCTCTTATTGCCTCTCTCCAGTGCGCATTGCTGCTTGGCGCGAGTTGCTGATCGAAGACAAACAGAGAACTATGTAGGTTCTCGATGACGCCCGTTCCCAATGCACGTGTATTGTATTACCGAGCCAGTATTAATGCCTCCCGATCGATCGTATGAACTGTATGTACTTTCGTTTTTCGTTTCCTGTTGCACCGGCGGCAGAATGAATCGTCGCCCACGGAGGGTGGCTGGCTCATCAATCCCGCATGCCGGCTGTCGTAATCTATGCGCCAACTCTTCCCGAAAATTACAAAGGAAGATAGGTCGATGTGTATGTTCAAACGGAGTGTCGATGGTCATGATTAGCGGTATTGAGATACCGGCGTTTGATCAGAATCTTTGTATAAACGGCCCTATCCATGCAGCACAAATTCGAATGAAGATGGCTTGACCAAATCCCAATCCCTTCTCTAGATCACCGCACGCCAAGTAGTTGGCGCGGCCCCAAGCTGATTTGACTGCTGTGGGCAGAATTTTCGGAGTCGAGGTTGTCACCACTTCCCGCGCTGGCGCTCGCACTACCCGTCAGACTGCGTTTATTCATAGGGCCTTTGGGGTTGAGGGCGCTCACCCCAGCGTGTTGTTCTACCTGATGCGGCAGAACTGCGTTACCTTGGCCTGGCGGGTACTGTGGGATTGGCTGTCTCATGCCCATTCCTGCTGGTGTGGATGGTCGCCCGCTTTGGTAGCTCATATATCCGTTGGGTGGCGAAGGTCTTCCATTCGTTCTCATCATAGCTGGGCTGTAGGGATTTCCTGGGGATTGGCTGGAGCGGCGTGTGTAGTGTCCTCCGCTTTGCGGGCCGAACTGGAGTTCATCAAGCCTGGCGGATGTCAATGATGCTGCTCTCGAATCTTGTCCGAGGGACTGACGGTCAACGGCGCCGTAGCGGTTCGAGGAGTATGCCATAAGAGGGTCGTCCATAAGTGAATCGTGAGCTCCTGGTAACTGGCTAATGAGCCTGGCACTCGAACGGTTCCTATTGAACATCGGAGGCTTCTGGTTGTGGCCTCCTCGTGATCCTCCGCTCATGTCTCTTCCTTCGGGATTATTTCTGATTGCGTGTGCACTTGGAGCCTTACGGGTTCTCCTGGAGGTGACGCTCATCATGTCAAAGTTGTCCGGGTCAATGAGTTGAGGCGCTGGCCTGCTTGTGGGGTCAAAATACTCATCGTCATCGTCGTCGTCATCGTCATAACCGCCATTGCGTACGGACGGAGTTGGCGCTCCTCTCCTCGGTGGTGGCGGGCCTCTTCTCATGCGCATCTCATGCTCCCTGAGGTTCATCTCACGCTGGCGAAGCATCAACTCGCGCTCGCGGAGTGCAAGTTCGTCTGGCGAGCCCGAATCTTCTGGGATATCGTCATACAGAACTACGTGGCTGAATTCCTCACCAAGGTCGTTCTCGATGGATCCTCTCCTTGATCCCATTCCTGGCCTTGGTCCATAGCCGTTTGGCATTGGTCTGCCGTAACTGCTTGGTGGGCCGTTGATCGGACCACCTCGTCTCATTCCAGGTCCGCCTCTCGATGGAGGACCGTTCATTGACAATGTTCTAGAACCCATGCCCCTGTTCATCCCATTTGGCATGCCGCCACTGCTGCCCATGCCGTTCATGGGTGGACGGTTTGGATGTGGTGCCGAAGACAGACGAGATGGGAATGGCCCATTACCGTTCATTGTCGGTGTTGGAGCTACGTCTCTTGGTTTCTGCTGGTTGGTGGTATTTGCGTGATGCAGGAGAGTATACAGTGTCTCAATTCGTGGCACTTTCAGCCCGACAGTGTGCGCGAGCTTGATTGGCGATCCAAGGTATGTCTCTACCTCCATTGGCCTGCGTGAAGTGAAATCCTGATACATAATGCTGTTGGACTCGGCAGGAAGAATCATGTCTTCCATAGCTTTTTGCTTAAATCCTTGCGGGAAAGAGCAGTCCTGCGCCTCTGCGATTTGCATGAGCTCGTCGATAACATCGTTGATAAGTTGTCTGACTCCAGTTTTCTCGAGCAAGTTTGCGTGCGATGAGGTCTCGAGGAGAACGCTCAAAGGATGGAATGCAATCGGTCTATATCAACCAGTTAGCACAAAACTCTCGTAAATCTATCTTCCCTTAAAATGTGCTTACCCGATCATCCGGTCGTACTGCTGCTGGCGAATGTTCTGAGAGACCTTGCAGTCCACCTGTCCTGTGCTAAGAGTCATGGCGAGAGCTTCGGCCATGTCTTGCTGTATAGATGCTGGAATAGACGCGTTCTTGTTCGCTGCGCCGACCCAGACTTCAGTGGATGCCTTATGCTCGAACTCGCTGACACCAAGCTGGGTGAGCTCTGCGCCTGAGACCAGCGACAAGACCACGTTGGTCGGGAATCGCTGCTCCAAATGTGATTCGACACCAAGTGTGTGGGTGGTATTCACGAGAATGCAAGTGTGCTGAGGAGTCACAACGGACTCTATCACTGCCGCAAGGTCGTAGACATCAGGCAATGCCTTGACGCAGAGCAGGACGTAGTCGAATGCACCGTCCTTGTTGTTCGACGCTTCTTCTGGAGTTCTGACAACTGAGTATGATATTAGATTCTCATTCTGTGCGCGCATAATGAATGCGGGGAAACTTACCATGTCGCGGCTTGAATCTCTCATTTCCGAAGGACGAGGACCTTGTTTTCTGGTCAGCATTTGCTCTCTGCGATTGGGTGTAGTCTGTCGAGATTACTCACTTGAAAGAGATGCCGTATTGATTAACTGCTTCGAATCCGGACTTCCATACTAATGTGACGTCGCAAGCGTTTGTCGCCTGGAGCCTCCAGGACAGGAAAGCTGATACAGCATTTCCTCCCACTACACAAATGTTCATTAGCAACGAGTCCTCAATCTTTGACGGCATTTTTAAATGAGTTCAGTATCATCCTACGCGCTACATGCAGAGTGAAGAGGGAAGGCGCCAGTAATTATGAACTGTAATTTTCCTTGGAAGTGCCAAAATAACTGCGTAAAATCGAGCTCGCAGACGACTGGGCATGATGCATACCTGAGAGGATCCTCAATCGAGGAGCTGTTGGTGCCATCTCGCCCAAGACTCCACGTCGGTAGTGGCGATGTGCTTGGAGAGGCTTGCCGTGCTGCTGGTCGTCGCTAGGTCACGTACGCCTGTAGGTGTGCGGTAGCGGAAGATAGGCGCCCTGAATATTGGTTTCCAAAAACCAGTCGGAGAACGTGTTGATCGTGGGTTTCGCCTCTCTGCCAGGGTAGGGAAACACACTGCAGCTAGTTCGTGTGCTGTTTCGGGAACGAAACGCTGGCCGTAGCAATGTCTTAGTAAGGTGGTTGGCGGTTGGGCGTGAAGCTGTTCGCGGTCGACCCTTAGGTCAATTTTTGAACTGACGAAAATGCGAAGGTGATTGCTGCAAGTGTCTGACAGCCGGTCACAACAAGGCCTGGGTGGATAACACTGGTCTGAAGCAGGTCGGGTGTTTCTGCGAGTCGGTTCTGGGGTTAAGCAGAGGAAAAAGGCAAACGAGTGGATGAAGAATATCAACAGCAGTTCCTTCCTGCCCTCTGGAGTGGCGTCGGCGCGGTGGCTTTTACAAGTCCCGAGCAGATAAATAATGGCGTGAAAGTGAAGTAACGACAGGTTTCGCCTAAAGGTCGAGCTTGCTTGTACTTTTGCAGTGGTGAGTACACTGTGCAGGTACTTCCTGCTTTGTTGTAGTAGCACTGGTGGGGATTGGACTGGTACACGGGATGCTTATTCGAGTACGGCCTTGTACGAGGTGGACTGCGGTGGACTCTCAGAGGAACTTGGGCTGAGCAGCGCGCGGGATGTGGGAGGCGCTGTATTAGCGTGCGACAGTGGGTTCAGAGGCCTGTCGCGATAGCGTGATAGAGTACTCCGTACTTGTAGCGCGCGCTGCCACCAAGGCACAGCCTGCAAGTGCCCTGTAACGCCGGAGCCAGAGCAGAGCTGAATAATTCTCGGCCCTGCGCCCTGTCGTCTAGGCCTAAAGCGGGTTTAACCACTCCAGGCACAGGCACAGCACTTCCCAATCCAGCGCGACACTTTTTTATGCCTGCGCTTAGTTTATTGCCATCGATCAACAGGAGTCCCAAAACAGGGCTATGATGTAGTGACCTAATCGCAAACGGCGGCTTCAGAGTTGCATTCTACTCGCACGCTCGGTCCCAGTGTCCACTATCATGATGATGCTGCCGTATCACAGTAAATATGAAGAAGAAATGGGTTGGAAATCGGAGCTTGTTGGAATGTTCCACGATATAAGATAAGGTCCAGTTCCGCTTCCTTGCTGAAAGTTGGTATGCTGCCCGGATGGGGATGTGTAGCCGGTTAGCAGATGTACTTACAATCCGTGTCTGTACACAGTTCTCGTCTTTTGATCTCCACTCAAATATATGATAAATGCATTTCCTGGGTCATCAAAATTGGGTCCGCTCTCTTGCGCCTCCCGTGCTTCTCCGGTCTAGCCATGTTCTCTGCAACGGGAGCCAGACAGCGAGCGAACTTGATATACCAGCCCTGTGAATGGCCGCTGTCAAAAGACCGATATACGAGTAAGCCTTACTATGTACGGCTGTCGTTCAGAACAGCAATGCCGTTCCAGGGTTTTGAGTCCTGAGAGGGCGTCGAAGAGGTCGGGTGCTTCCTAATCTGGACAGGCTGGTTCCGTGACAACACATCAACCTGCGATAACCGATAGTTGATGCAACGCCCGCCGCTCGCTACCAAGTCAGAGGCCACATAGGGACCGTGCCGGCGCGGTGAGAGCTCGATGATCCAGAGGCGACTACATGATGCAGCAGAACTTCAAGCTGTGAGCTGTTACTACCTCTATACGTGTAAGCTGTGCCTCTCATGCTGTACAAAGTCATGCTTCATGAAGAGTAGTCTGGGAAATGAAATGCATGCTGAACCTGCAGAGTTAGCATGCACAACTAGGGAACAGCTATGCTATTCTCGAGGTGGTCGATCGCTTGTTGTTAAGCCAAGTCTTTCGCAGGGGATGCACTTGATGGAATACGAGCATTCCTTGCGACTAAAAGGAAAAGTGCTGCACCTGTTGAAAGCACCGCTCAGATTATCTGACTGAGATCTGACAAACAGCGCTCCGGTATGTCCGACCCTTGCTCTCATTCGATGGATTGGCGGAGGATACCTTCCCGTCCCAGAGACGGCATATAACAGGTTTGGCCAGATTGAAGTGGCAGGGCTCACGGGAAATACTAGCTCAAAGCCGTGAAGGCTGTCATTTCAACCACCAAGACTGATATCGTAGCCTGAGGTAAGGTGATCCAGGCACATCTCAAGCCTTTGGAACACAGCACTCTTATCTTTCATGGTTGGATGAACCAGCGTGAAATTCTCCTTTTAGCATGTGCTTGGGCGAGAAAAGTGACTTGTTGCAAGGCCTCAAGACATGGATTAGGCGGCCAAGCCTCAACCGACTACATTCAGCACGCTAACAGAGAAAAATAAATAAAGAGGCTTGTCCGATTAACTTTCGTATCTAGCAAAGCGACCGACGATGCAATGGTTTCACTAAACAAGCACGACGTCATCGGCATAAAAACGGCTGCAGAATTATGAAGCAATCCGGCAGACATCCCTCCGCACAAGCCGCCGTATTTTAGAGTACAGTACATTACATGACCAGACGTCGTTTTCGTCCTTTGATGAGGTGAGAAAGCAATTTCGGCGAAACATCCCAGTTCTTGGATGTCTCTTTTGGTACGGAGCACTCGTAAGCGACCAAAAACTTCTATACCTTTCTCAGAACGGCAACTGCAACCACGTCATACCCCATCTGTGCGAGAGAGCGGTGGCACCATGACATTGACCCGAACATCCGTGCTTACTTCAATGTCAATTTTCCCCCGAGCTCCTCATGGGTAAAACTCACTTCACCGTCTTTCAATACCATTCAGTGTCTTGGCGATGTTACGGGAGCAGCCTTGGTCCTTCTTCCTCTCCTTCCAAGATTTTCCGCCAGGCGACCTGGCAGGCGCGCATCACCAGCTCCATCGCGGTGGATGAGCAGTGACATCCAAATGGGTCGCGAACTACGTCCTGCCAAGTCACTAAAAGATGGAGGTCTATTTTAAGGCCTCGGGCGAGGAACATCTTCTCGCGGAACATGGCCCGTCGTTTTGGGCATGGATGTCTGCTAGGAAAAGCCGAAGCTGCTGCAGGAACGAGGAGCCATCGAGACGCTTGCGCGAAAAGCTGCTCGGTTCACCTTAGAAGATACCGAGGCGAGGCAAAATAAGTCAGAAGTAACTTTGCCTTGCCATGAGCAGCTAGCGATTGACAGATCTTAAGTCTGAACGGCTGCAGATCAACGGGTTGGCACTTCCCACACTCCGCAACTGCCAACCAGGAAAATTAAAAATTTAATCCCTCATTCCGGATGGAGGACCGGAAACATTTGACCGACGCAGGGATCGAACCTGCAATCTCTTGATTCGTAGTCAAGCGCCTTGCCATTGGGCCAGCCGGCCTATAATTATATTTTGGCTCGGCTTAGCACATCTATAGCCCAATAATAAGTATCTTCTCGAAAAAGGAAAGAACGTCCTCGTTTGCTCTGTCATTTCAGCCACTCACTATAAAATGATTCGGCCTCGAAAAATAAACCAAAACTTCATCCTCATACCTCGCCATCCTATTCTGACGAGTCATTCCACTCGTTCTCAAACTCCACCTCCACATCATCATTTTCCTCCCTTCCCCCATCAAGGTACCAATAAAAATAATTCAGAGTCCTCAACAGCACAACCCTCGGCGTCAGCTTCTCCTTCTTACTCTTCTCACTTTGCCCATTCGCCTCACTTTCCTCAAATCTTTCACTCTCCTCTTCCTCAATCTCCAATATCATCGTAGCTTTGCTTTCTCTCGCTCTTTCAGCTTCAAGCCGCGATTCCAAATCGTCGCGGCTGGCGTGGAAGAGACACATTGGGACGTGGAAATCAGACTCGTTGAGGATGCAGTAGGGCTTGCAGTGTCGGGTGAAATGCATGGTGGTGAAGACGGAATAATAATTTGGCGTTTCAGTTTCCGAGTTGGGGCATGAAAGCGCCGCTTTGACGGCGATGTAAGGTTGATATTCGAAGGCGTTATATGAGGTGTTGTGACGTTTGTGGTGTAGTCACTATGTGAAGGTGTGATCTGGGCAGAAGACAGGTTAGATATAGTGATCTGGCAACGATGAGTACTAGCAGTCGCGGAGAGTTTCAGAGGCCGGGTATTGACTTCACCCTATTTTGGTTTTGCTGAGTTGTGATGGACGTGTCCAAATGGTTGAAGTTCAGAGGTCGAGATAGTGATATGACGTCCCTGCCGTCAAGGGCTGGCCTCGGCAGGAGCAGACATGCCACAACGAGCAGGATCTATCTATGTCAAGTAAGGGCTCATGTAATCAAAAGCCCTCGAACGACTGTGTCTGGCACGTCCGAGGACTGCTTTCCATTTTCTATGGTGTTTTCATGGTCGTGGAGCGATCGAAGGCTAATTTTGGTTCGTAAAGAGAGGGGCGTCATAAATCCACGAAGTGTGAAACACTTGCCAAGGTATATACTGGGTAACATGATAAAACAAACATAGCTTTATACGAACCCACTAGCTTATTACGAGAAGAGAGACAATTGTAGAAACGTCTCAAGACCGCTCATTTTCTTCCAAATCCGTACCCTTCGCCCAATGTACCTTTCCGTTCTTCTGGAGGAAACAAAAGGTACGCTGACCGCTTCGCCCACCCGAGAATAGACAGCTTCGCTCAAAATTAAAGCAAGCATAAATTATCACATCAGACAACATTGCCGACCACTATGCCTGGAAGAAAGACTCAACTCGAGTTGTATTATGCATGCAGCGGAGTGTCAGCCCAAGTGCATGAGGTGTCATAACAGAGGGTGCTCAAGACAGTAATCCCTCATAGCCCAAGCTTGTTGAGTTCCTCCTCGTAGTTGTCCGGGTCAATTCCGGCCTGCTCTCTGATGTCCTGTTTCTGCTTTGCGCGGAGAGAGATATCCTCAAAGTTTGCTGGCAAACGCATCTTAGCCCTATGAGAAGATTAGTAAAGTGCCAATATTCTTTACCTGAAATACGTACTTCATGTAATCGGCCTTCATGTTCATAGCCTTGTCCTTCATCTGACTCTGAGACCTCCCACCGAACTCATCAAGCGCACCCTCATTCTCAAACTGCGCCCAGCGGGTACCACAGGTAACAATGAACGTTTGAAAAGCGTTAGTCTCCTCAGCGCTCCACCCTCTTCTGGCCTGGGCTTTCGCTGCACGACCCTTTCTGGTTCCCTCTTTGGCGGCGGCATTGACCAAGCTGAAGTCTGGAGGATTATATGGATCGTATCTGAGTGGGGCGTCTGAAGCCTGAGACTCGGAGCGAGCCACGGGACGGGCATCATCTCTTTGAACGCGGCCAACCTGGCGCTCAACTGGCACCTCTTTTCTGTTGCGGTTGCGGGCCTCAACTATTCTTCTGTGGTTTTCTCTCTCGCGTGCGGCTTCGGCCTCAGAATCCTCCTCTTCCTCCTTTTGTTCTTCTTCCGGAGCAGGGACAACGCGAGACTTTGGAAGTCCACGGCGCCTAGCTCCAGCGACAGAAATTACTTCTGGTGCAGCAGCAAAATCGTTATCATCATCGCTCACTTCCTCCTGCTGACGCTGTTTGGGCTGCTGAACAACGCGACGACCCAAGTTACCAGGCTCTGGAAATTCGTCCTCACTATCCTCGAAATCAGTGATCTGAGAAACCTTGATGGCGTCCTCCTGTCTATCAATGAGTCTGCGCTTTGGCTTGACTGGCTCGTTCTCCTTGTTCTGGTTTGCCATGGCTGCAAGCTGGCCGGCAATCAAGACGTTTGGATCCGTATACATCTCTTCTTGCTCCTCGGCAGCTTCCCCGAAAGCGGCGACCGGGGCGGAAGAGGTCGGCTCGCCTTGTTCTTGCTGAAGTTGCTCCTGGCTTCCGGGTGGTGAAGCTGCCGTGGCTATCGGTTTGCTTCTCCCCATTTTCTTTATGAGGACGATAGCAGCCGCAGTAGGCTTTATCCTTGCGAAACATTAGCGAATGTCTCAAAATGATCGGCGTACAGCCACAAAAGCTCAACTCACTTCTTGAGACCAGCATCCTTCTTTGGCGACTTCTCAACTATTGGCTCGTCCTTCATCTCCTCATCCTCCTGGACAGCGGGCAGCTCTGCATGTTTGTCAACACGCGTCCATTGAGTAACCATGGCCTGAGACAACATACCTGCCAGCTTTGCCTTCTCGACACGGACTCTCTTTTTGTGATCCCCTCTTTCCTGGCTGGCATCACTCGCATTGCTCTCAACACTCGATGCACGAGTAGTACGCGTTCTCTTGGTAGGAGGAGCGACACTATCGAAGTTGCGACTGGCACTGCGCGTCGCGCGGGTCGTACGAGCACCACCTTGTCGATTCATCCTGAAAACAGTCTAAGAATTGCTGTGTAGTATGGAAGGGAGGAATTATGGTGGCGACACCTCCGACAGTGTTCTGTTACGCGTTTATGGGTTATTGCCCAGAGGGCAGACGACTTTGGTGATCGCGGACACCTTCCAGCCATAACCCTAACATAACCATGCCCTGAGGCTTCGGGTTGTTGGCCACTGCTGGCATAGTGGCGCTACCAGGACCCTGTCACGAGACCATGGCAAACTACGGCTGCGACTGGGCCACTACGCTAGTATGTCTTCTGGCACGCCGTAGGAAACCAATTTGACAGGAAACGACAGGACTAATGAGAGGAGCTCATGAAAGTACACGGACAGTTGACACTGAAGCATGATTCTTTCATTTTTGGGATAGTATTATGTACAGCAGATAGAGGATAGAGATTTAAATGTCTGATCACTTTCCGTAAGATACTTAAGAGATTGGTAGTTTTAGCTGCTTCGAAAAAGACCAAAATAATGATATCCCCCTCGAAAGGTGGAAAGGAATTATCTATCCACTTTCACTATTTAACGAACGATTTAACCCCATCACGCACGCGGTTGGGCCAAGCGGCCAAAAATTCACAGCATTTGTTCGTCATATCCATTAGCAACAATATGGCCACAACTTATGGCCACTAGCCGCAGCTGCCCATAACGTCCTATTCACTCGGCGAACCTTGGACCATGTCGCGCCAATCCAGCGACACTTGCCGCTCACAAACTTGCGCTTGAAAGTATATCTTTTCTTAGGTTTAGTTCATGAAGAGTTATAATAGTTCTAGAGCCAACTATTTACAAAATTTGAAACCAGTACACAAGTGTATTATGTTGTAGTGCTTATGAGCTTGTGACGGCGATACGACGGGGTAGATCGTTATTTTAAAAGTTGATTTAAGGGTAAATGATTCTTTTCGATGGTTTCGGGGTGGTAGCTGATTCTTTTGCCCTTATAGAAAGAGTCGTAATACCAACTGACTCGCCTAGTAGAGTAGGCTTGCCTGAGTAGGGGCCTTTTTGATGGTTGCGGCCCCTGCTTAGGCTGTAACTTCCACTGGAACCGTCCAGTGCTAGCGTGGTATTTTGACCAGTTGCGTGGCAGGGGCGTTCTAAAAGTGTTGTCTGTTCAGTCCCGACTTGAGCTTGTCCATCCCTACCTCCTCACATCCCCTTTACTGGACAGCTTCGCAGTTGAAGCGTGCTTTATGTGCGAATAGCTTCGAAATCATAAATAACGCCTTCATTTCACAGCAATACGGAAGAGTCAGCCAGTGGGCACACTTCTTGTCAGTGCAACGGCGCTCTCACGGCTCCGAACGACGTAACACCAGAAAGAGTCGCACCGATCCCTCATCTCCCCATTGCACGAGCAATTTTCCCAATCCATATATGCAATCATGAAGTTCCGGATATGTCGCCAGTCAGAGCTCCTCCTCCTTCTTCTTCCAGCGCTGGCAGCAGCAGTAGCTCTTCCTGAAGCAGACGCATCAGCAGATATAGTGGACCTGAAAGCCCCAGCACCAAGAGACGAGCACTACATACCAACAGCCACGTTCGGCGCACAACTGGCGGGACAGAAGCCCACCACTCTCGCAGGTATTGGAACGAAGGATGCCCCTGTGGATGGAATGGACGGGAAGCCACACGCCGGCCCGTTCGTAGAGAGACTGAAACCAGATGCCACGGCCACTTATAAGAACGAAGACCTTGTCTACAGCGTCACGAAGAAGCCATTGCCACTCAAAGGCGCTCCAGACGATATCTCATACCACGAGGGCCATAAGATCCCGCAGAGCAACGATGGTGTTATGAACGATGCCAGACCAACGCCAAAAGCAGGAACCACAGGACTCGAGGGAGGTGTTAGCCAGAAGGACCAAGAGAGGAAGGCGCATGAGGCAAAGACTGGAACTAAGCTGGAGAAGACACCAGAGTCGCCGAAGGAGGCTCCACCTGTGCCACAAAGCGAGCAGGACTTGGTGTTGGCTCAGAAGGAGGCTGATGCTAAAGATACGAAGGATGCCAAGAAGTTTGACTCGTATGAGGACGTCTCTAAGCTTGGTGGATTAGAGGTAGGAAATATTCTTATCACGGAGGTACGCCGCTAACAATGTGCAGAAGCCATATGATATCCCTGAGAAGCCAGTCGACATTGCCCAACCTCTTCCAGTTTCGGCCAACAAGGGCCACTTGGATGCCTCGACACCAAAGACAACAGTACCACACATCGGCGAAGATGAGGAGGGCATCATCCAACCTATGCACTCCTATCTGCTCTCGCTGACCATGATTCTGGTTTCCGAGATTGGTGACAAGACCTTCCTCATTGCCGCATTGATGGCCATGAAGCACGATCGTGCTTTGGTCTTCACAGCTGCCTTCGCTGCCCTGATCACTATGACCGTCCTCTCAGCCGTTTTGGGCCATGCTGTGCCAACTCTACTTCCTCAGCGCTTCACCAACTTCCTAGCGGCCATTCTCTTCTTGATATTTGGCGCCAAGATGATGAGAGAGGGACTTGCCATGGACCCAACCGAGGGTGTAGCCGCTGAGATGCAAGAGGTTGAGATGGAGCTCGAGGAGAAGGAAGAGGAGATGCGCCACAAGGGACGCCGTCGTTCGTCAATTTCACCGTATGCCCTTGAGATGGGCTTGAACCGCAGCCAGCGCAAGTCCAGATCCAAGTCTCGTATGCCATCTCCACCTCGCAGCCCGTCTTCCTCCCGTGGCTCTTCGCCAACTCCCGGATCCGCCGTTAAGAATGTCATGGCCGGCTTCACCAACCTCGTCAGTCTTTTGTTGAGCCCAGCGTGGGTGCAGACCTTTGTGATGACCTTTTTGGGAGAGTGGGGTGACAGAAGTCAGATTGCTACCATCGCCATGGCCGCAGGCCAAGATTACTGGTGGGTCACGGGAGGAGCTATCAGCGGACATGCCGTGTGCACTGGTATTGCTGTGCTTGGAGGACGTGCTATTGCTGGAAGAGTGTCCCTGAGAGTTGGTAAGTTAAGACGCTGTCATCGTGAGGCATATCCAGCTAACATGAACGACAGTTACCCTTGGAGGTGCAATTGCTTTCCTCGTCTTTGGCGTCGTCTATCTTCTCGATGCAGCACTTTCCGGCTAAGCAATTGCGCCGCGACTAAAAAAAACACAAGACGGATAACGAACATTGCCCCAAGAAGGCGAAAATGTACAGTAATATTTCCACGACACACACGGCATGATCTGCGAATTTCCATTCTGGCACGTCACAGCGAGTGCATTGTATTATGAGGTCGTTGTGGTTCTCCAACGGACGGGCGGGAAAGCAAGCATATTGACGGAGTTTTGTTTCTTTGGTTAGGGATTGCAAGATGGAGGCACGGGTAGAGCAGACGAGGATGATGTATCGCAGTAATGAGGTGAACGAGCGGGGTGGCTGGCAGCCACAAAGCGTCTTGCCAAGTCCCTCTCTCGAGGGCAGGTTAGGAGAGACAATAAAGATATTATCACCATGATTCGTGACTCTGGGTGAGAAGACTGCCGAGTTAACATGTTTGCCATCTTCCTGCTTGAATCAGTGACTCCTAATTGCCCTATCGAAGCCTGAATCACATGCTCGGCTACAACGCCATGCTCAATCTCATCATCCCTTGTGGGTCTTAACATCTCTAGCATTGAACCTCGGCGAACCCTTTAGGGATAGGTTTGCCCTGAACAGATGATCAAGTTTGGCGGCCAACACTACCCTCGGTCATGAGGCAAGCACTAAGCAACTCCAGACATCTATCAAACATAAGAGCGCGGCCTGCAGACCATGCGCGTCCGGCACTTCGACGGATAGGGTGAAGTGGCAGCGGAAAACCACAAGAGCTCCACCAGGTCCAAGGGTCCTCGCTCCTTTTAACGACCCATAAGTGTGGGGAGAAAAGGTTCCTCAGCGACATGACCTGAAGGAGATGACTGATAAAACGCCGGGGTAGAAGTGGAAACAGGCAGACAGATATTCATGGCATCATGAAGAGGACGTCTGCTGCATAGCTTGTCAATCATCAGCGGACCGCCTTTCGTAACTATTTAACCAATATTGAACCAGCCTAATGGCTCCGACATGGGGTGTCTGATCTGGACTCTAGCGCTCAGTCATCAGATTCCAGCGATGGCAGATGGCGGCTCAAAAATACGAGTAGACGAGAGGAGAGATCCAATCGAGCGTCCAAGCTCGTTTGTACTAAGGATGCGCTATTGGTTAACTGTTGACCCACCTACGGATCCGCCGTGTCGTCACGATTCGACACGACGCTTCAACATTTTCGCCCCCCCCACAACGCATCTGGCGCTCTAAACACCCGCTTGACCGTGTCGATTCGTACCGTGGCACCATCGATGGCGATAGATGCTGTGGTCCGGCGCGGCTCACCTGCCGCATCTACTTTCCACCTGGTGATGTGCTACAGAGCGCGCCAGGTCGCATTGGTATGGTAAAGGAGCGCGGTCTTGCACAAAGGTAGGAGCTATCCACGATTGAGTCACATGGCCTGTTGGTTTCTTATATTCCAACAAGCTTCCTCGAGGTTGTCGTCTCTTCTTCATCTTCTTCATCTTATATACATCTTATATACATCCCTAATAACTCCTGTTGGTCGATCCATTCAGCGGGGCGCATTCGGTATCTGCAGCTTCTTCAGCATATATCTTAGAGCACCTTGCCAACACTACTGCTCCTCATTACCACGGGCAAAAGCTCAAGATTCGCAGCTGACCAAGCTCAAATACTGTTGCGCCATCTCTTCTTCCCCAGACTTCACCGTTACTCGTCTTCCCTCCGCGATCTACACCTTGTGGATATCTCGCCTGGTCAGATCCTGCATCGGACTTTGCGCTCTCAGGTCACCGAGTCACACTTGCACTTTCCTCAACAAACATCTCGTCCTACGCAATACGCAATAAGCGCATCTTGTACTCCCGCCGTACTACCGGACAAAGCTCAAAGCAGACCCACAACTTCTCCGAGAACCTTTGGTCACTATCTCCAATTCTCATATCGCGACCACCAAAGTCCGATAAGTCCGCAACACCGCTGAGAGATCAGAGATCAAAAGAGTCGATTCCTCACCACTTTGAGCTCAATCTGAAATCAAGCCATCACACATATCACAAAGCACAAGATGTCTGCTCCGGCACTCCAGTTCACCGCCGAGCACCTGAGCGAGGATAGGTCCAACCACGGGCTCTGGACTCCACCTCAACCTTCCCAGTGCCCATCCTGCACTTCTCCAGCATCCACCCCAAGAAAATACAACTTCAGAAGCGAAGCTCCGGCGCCAAGATCTGAGCGCTCCTCCGGGGACTTCTCTGACAAATTGAGCACTTCCTCGAAAAGCTCGTGCACGGAGTCTTCCGTGTCAAGCGCAAATTCAAGAATCAGGAACTCAGGCAGGCGCATCGCACAGATCATCAGGTTGAAGCCGGAGTGTGTGGACAAGTACAAGGAGGTACACGCGAAGGCCTGGCCAGAGGTGCTCAGACAAATAAGAAACAGCGGTATAAGAGATTGTAAGCTGGTTTCCCCCTCCCAAGACTGTGTTGAGGTCTATGCGCATAGATATGAATAGATCACTAACAAGATAACCAGACCACATCTTCCACGACCCACAGACAAACCTTCTCTTCGCAACATTCAACTACATCGGCTACGGCTTCGCCGACGACATGGAGCGGATGCGCGAGAATAAGACGGTGCAGGAGTGGTGGAAAATGACGGACGGGATGCAGGAGTCGCTGGTTGGGGGCGCGACCGGCAGTGCGGAGGGTGCGTGGTGGAGAGATGTGGAGAGAGTGTTCTATGCTGCTTGAACGATAGTCCGCAGCGAGGACTCGACTTGCACATAAGCTGATGGACTTCACTTCCAGCTCTGATGGGCCTCTGGATAACGGCAGGAGAGCTCTTGCAGGTTCGGGCCGTTGAGTTGGCGGAGACCTGAGACATATGAAGGCATTTTGGGATGGTCCTACTTTCGACTGGTATATGGCAGTTTCTAGAAGTTAGGCGGCGAGACTCGACACAATGAGCATCGTGCCAACAATGCTCTGATATGTTGCGTTGCCTTCGATAATTGCTATTAACTGCTCGCCACGTCTTGTCCGGCTTACAATGTTGTTTCTCAAGAATTTTGGAGAGCTCTTGAAAGATACGAGTTTTAAGACCGCGTTGTCTTTTCAGGGCTTTAAGTCTGTGTAACGAGTACCATAAATAAGAGATGATTTTATGGACATGCTTGTTTTTCACAATGGGCTACAATTGGTTTAATGTCTTGAACCTGGTAGGTCTGATACCTCAGCCTCGGCGCAACGCATCCCCAAGGCTGGCCTCTGTTTACATTTCCCCCACCATCGCGACACAGCTACAAATACATCAATCCATTTCTACCAATATACCACCTTACCTTCATCCTCCAACCCAAACATCATACGAGGACCACATCATCCAAATAAAAGCTCAGCCAGCAGAAATTACACTCAGCAAAGATGTCTTCCCGGCCCACCAACTCCCGTCTCTCCACAGCACCAAGCAGTATCAAGCCTCGTCAACTGGTCCGGCCATCCTTTCTTCCAACCCCCTCACTTTACCTACCGGTATACAAGCTGATGCTCAGTTATAGAACCATCTACACGCGCAGCTCGCGCAGCTCAGCGCCAACCTCGCCGACCTCGAGAACCTGTTGCGAATGACGAGTGTGCAGGCCGAGTGTGTGAGGGGACTGGGAGGGTGGCATGGTGGGCTGTGAGTTTGCCCTTTACCTTCGACCTACCGACCTACCTATTCTTCCAATTGGGGAATGGAGACGATGGAGTGGAAATGATGAGGATGGTGAAAGAGAGGACAGGAGGACGCCGGGGATGTTGAGCAGCAAGGCTAATAGTTGCAGGTTTATGGCAGCAAGTAAAGTCCTGGGAGAGGAGACGGTTGCTGGATCGCAAGGGCAGCAGCAGCAACAACAGGAGACATGGAAAGCGAATTGAGGGTTTAAGGGGAGGATGAACGAGTGAATGAAGACTGCGGGGAAACAGGACATTTGAGGATGTTGGAGCAAGGCGTTGTTGTCACGGAGGGTTGGTGGCGTTATGGCGAAGCGCTCTTTCCATATGTTATGACAGGGCACGAAAGTAGATGGACACCACTGCGGTTTGTTGCCGGCGCTTTTGTGAAGAATGGTGGGTCGAGTGTGGTCAGTCGGGTCCGCAGTACATAGTGCTGCACGATAGAAGAAGTTATGTGGGGGAAAGGCGATGGTACCACAACACGTGTCGCGCTATTTAAACCTAATGAAGGAGACATTTCACATATCACGGTATACACAGTTATCTGTTTTTGGCATACTTTGCAATAGTGCCATTCTCTAGAGACGCGCAATACTTCTTTTTGCAGTGCATAAAGACAACGACGCTCTTTGGCCTGATAACAGAGCCTCCCCCTAGCAAATGGCGGAACTTCTAAAAGACCATGAGGCCAAGATAAGAGGTGGCAGAAGAACGATCAATTCCCATATTGCAGAGTAACAGTCCCATTGTCTTCCCCCAAATAACTGATGCACAAGATCACCCGATCCCTTCTGAACTACTCGTTTAGGCGTCGTTCATGTAGGTGCTGGAGTCAATGCCACCCTCTGGGAAGTCTCTGCAATAGTTGTTAGCATGGTATTCACTGAACTGAGCATTGAGTAAACTTACGGAAGGGCAACCTCGAATCTTTTCTCAATATCCTTCAACACCTGCTGGTCGCTCTCGCTGCTGACAAAGGAGATCGAAACACCCTTGGATCCGAAACGTCCGGCACGACCAACACGATGCAAGTAGGAATCGGCATCAGCTGGCAAATCGTAGTTGATGGCCAAGTTGATGCGCTCAATATCGATACCACGACCGAAGACATCGGTGGCAACACAGATACGCTTGTTGAACTCCTTGAACTCCTTGTAGCGCTTGATACGCTCCTCCTGGCTGACACCGGAGTGGACAGCGATGGATGGGAAGTTGCACTCGCGAAGGAGCTTGTCAAGCTCGGTGGCGCGTAGAGTGCTCTTGACGAAGATGATGACCTGGTTGAACTGCATCTCATCGAGAAGCTCGTTCAACTTTCTGTTCTTCTCCTTCTCGTCGAGCTTGATATAGTACTGCTGGAGACCGTGGAGGGTGAGCTTAGTGTCATCGTCGACGTAGATCTCAAGTGGGTTCTGCATGAACTTCTTGCAGATTGGGCGGATCTCCTGGGAGAGAGTGGCGCTGAACATCATGACCTGCTTCTGGGTTGGAGTGGCGCGGAAGATTTCCTGCACATCGCGGCGCATATCTGAGAATGTTAGCATCAGCATCATCAGCTGGCAGTGTGTGACCTACCAATCTGATCCAACATCTTGTCACACTCATCGAGGACGAAGACCTTGCAGCTTCCAAGACGGAGGTGCTTGTCACGGACGAGAGCGTTCAAGCGACCTGGGGTAGCAACAATGATGTGTGGGTGGGTGTCCTTGTTCTTGAGAAGCTCTGCATCCTTGGCGATTGGAGTTCCTCCATAGAAGACAGCGGTCTTAACCTCTGGCATGTACTTGCTGAACCTGGCGTACTCGTTCTTGATCTGGTAGGCGAGCTCACGAGTGTGGCACATAACGAGGACGGAGCACTCGCCAGCGACTGGCTCGACTTGCTGGAGGGTGGTGAGGACGAATACGGCAGTCTTACCAAGACCAGACTTGGCCTGGCAGAGGACGTCGGTACCGAGGATAGCCTGTGGAATACAGACTTGCTGGACTGTAATGGTCGTGTCAGAATGGTATCTCAATTTAGTTCTTGCACAATCGGGTGACGTCCGTCCATCTTCGCTGTGTGCACCGATGTTTATTTCCACCTTCATAATGCTTGCCAACCAATGCTTTTTCCACTCTTCTTGAGAAAGAAGTGTGACGATATTCTGCTACCAGACGCAACTGCCTCAAAGACAGGTTATCCGCGTCAAGCCGAACCTGAATGTCTCTACTTGGCGCGTTGACTTGCTTCCACGACGAATTCTGACGCCTGGAGCCCCATCAAGCTGAGGCAGATGCCTCCATAGCGTGCCTCGCACCTATTTTCCAAGATAATGATACGATGTTTTAATCGATAGAGACATCCAGAGTCGATCGTCGTGGGCTGTCCATGTGTATGCTTGTGCCTTTCTTGCTTGCGAGATGGACGGACGGCTCAAGAAGGGTTGGGGATGAAATTGTATGACTGACCCTCCGATGGATGTTCGAAACCGCAATCGGTGATGGCGCGGAGAAGCTCTGGCTTCAAGAGAAAATCGCGGAAACCGGTGGCGTGGATACCAACGTAAGAGCCCTTCTTGTCTGGAGCGCCTCCGGAGACGGTCAAATCGCCAGCCTTAGCGTCACCATTTGCGGCGGCACCAGCAGTTGGGGCGGTCGCCTTCGTGGTCTCAAGCTCCTCGTCGGAGTAGTCGATGAGATCCTCCTCAGTAGACATGTTGGCGGTTGTAAAGGTTGGTATGCAGGTTGTTGGTTCGAAAGAAGTTGGTAGCTCTAGAGGAGCTTATAATCTTAAAGGCGGGTGGTGTAGAAGCGAGCCGATAGAAAGTTCAAGGCGCGGTTGAAGATTTAGTGGGTGCTAACGTCGGATCGATTCTTTTTATCCCGTCGCGTCTGAAGTTGTCAGTTGCTGAATGCCAGTTCAAGCGTGATTGTTATGGAGAGGCGTCGTGTCCTAGCGGTGCAAGGGATTTGGCGGCGTTTGGCGCTAGTTATAGACACTAGTCCTAAACCAGAGGCATGCGCCTTGAAAGTTGTTCCCGCAGCACCATGAACGTCACAAACAAGTACACCACAATCCAAACTGAAAGAGGGCGCGGACCAGGCGAATTGAAATGGCAAAAACAAAGAACACCAAAGTCAATGTTCCCCATAAATTATTACACAGTCGAATCTCGTATCTTTACCAAGCAGCGGCATATCTCTCAGTACAAAGGGAGCCCTCTACAACCTCGTCACAACACAAGGCTGAAGTGCTGTCATGCACCCAAGTTACATCTAAAACCGACGCTTCCACGGAGCTTCGTTCTTTCAGCAATTCTCAACTCCCTTGCACACATTCATTGCAAAGAAAACTAGTCTCTGACCTCAAAGATGTCTCGCTGAAAATGCAGATCCGACTCTCACCAGCGATGAAACACACAATGTGCAAACGTTGCGACACCCTCATATTGGACAGCACCACATGCACAACGGAAGTGGAGAACAAAAGCAGAAATGGCATGAAGCCGTGGGCGGATGTGCTGGTCAAGAGGTGCTCCAACTGTGGTTGCGAAAGAAGATTCCCAGTCAGTGTCGATAGACAGTCGCGTAGGCCTCATCGCATCTCCAAGGCGGCGAAAGGCGGATGAAGACTGGAGGTACTCTTTTCGATATAAGGGTTCTTGATCTGAAACGGATTCACGACGATATAGAAAGGGCACGCCGTGATGGCCGCCGCTATTCACCATGAGGCGGCGGACTGTGGAGCGGTGGACTAAATTAGAGTGGAGTAGCAGCGTGACGGTTGCCAAAGAATCAGACTCAAGTTACGGGGAGGTATTCTCAGGATAAGCATTCCGAATAATAAAGAGCATACCATAGTATGACCTAGAATCTTGTAGTAGCTTCAATTCTTGTTTGGTTGTGTCAAAGCAAAGCCGACCGCCTGATAGTTAAGACGTTTATGCAATGAGTTTCACGCCCAGAACAATCTTGTAATATCACTTGTCAATCGTGTTAATTACACGGCCAGTTTAGCAGAGTTGGAGGGAACAAAATGACATTGTGAGCGGTAGCTAAGGCCTCCGTCAACTGTGCATATACGCCAAATCCACGCGTCCCTTCCTCCACAGATAGTCGGACCAATCTTGACGCATTGTTTTCACTCCGCTCCCTGACCGATCCAATATCTAGTGTAGGCCCATCATCCGCTATTTCCGTGCAAACGATGTCGCCGTCATGCCAGCTTGTCCTTAATGGATCGCTTATGCGGTTGGGTTTGGGTTCATCTACGATTGTATGAGTTGCTGTTTCGAATGTCGGTAGTTCCAACAAACTGACCTTGCGCTTGCCACCGGTGAGGGTAACGTTAACAAAGCGGCGGGTGTATTGGATGCGCTTCTTGGCACGGCCCTTAGGGGTCTTCTTCTTCTCTTGTGGCTCGACCTAGATTCCTTGATCAGCGATCGGTTCGTTGCGATGCTGCTCCCATTGTGTCCCTTCAGGTTTCTATTTTCGAGATGGACGGCGTAACGTCCTCATTCTCCTTCGTATCCTCGCCACATCATCCCAAGTCCTTTGCCACCTAGTCATCTCCCAGATCCTCTGCTTCTAATATCGCGCGTTCGACAGACATGGGTGTATATTGTGAAAGTCGTACCTTTGGAGTCTGAGACTTGACCTTTCCGGCACGAGCGAGGGATCCGTGAACTTTTCCCATGTTGGCGGTTGTCGAACTGTATCGGCGGTAAGATTAGCTGGATATCCGAAAAAGTTCGGTTTCTTCGCGGCGATGAGGTGGTGCTCAAATAATCTGTGGTCGTAGAAAGTGCGATGGACGGGCGCTAACTTACAATTTGTTTGATTTTCGATGGATTCAGCGTCGTCGACCAAGTCGTCCTTCGTAGGAGGCGGCTCGATTCTCTGACGGTCGCTTAGCCTGGAACCTAGGGCTCACAAAATTTCAACCCCCGCCCCAAAGTTTGAAGCAGCGAATCACATGACCCTTGCCATTCCTTTATTCTTCGCCACAAAACTGGCCGAAATGAACCACTTCCTGGAGGTCACAGCGGAATGTGGTGCCCTGAAGAGCTATATCTGGTCACCGTTGTCACTACTAGCATTTCGTATTCATATACCATTGTGCTCGCTGAAGCAAGCGCTCTCAATTCTACGGAGCAGAACATGATCCAACAGAGCACGACACAGGGCACGGCTTTCAGAAGCACGAGGTACAGTTATTATCCATCGTCCTTTTATTGTAGGCTTAGCGGAGACTCCCAAACTTGATCTTTCCGACGCCGAGTGCCTAGTAGGAAATATACCGCCTATGTTTGGGGTTTGATGGCAAGTTCATGCCAATCAGATAAGGTTATCTTATCAAATCAGATCATCTCGAGGCGCTAGTTAGGCATTAGCTCAAAGCTAATGACATCCGCCAACCCCGCTCTCGTCCACTTTGTGCTGTAGTTCCACGCACAGCAGCTTCTACGCCTTGGCTCCCAATGACCATATATTCCAGGCCTTTCCTCTTTGTTTTGTTTCTGAGTTTCTGAGTTTCTAGCTCGATATACACATCCGTTCATCACAATGCATTTCTCGTCTCTTCTTCCTCTGTGCCTTGTGCCGTTGGCACTCGCCGCACCACGCCATGAGCAGCAGGTTGTGGGAACAGAGGATCAGCTGTTTGGTGCTCCTCGCAGAATACCCTCGGCCTACGAGTCGGCCGTTCTGGCGCGCCGTATTCTAGCACTGACTCCTCTAGGAGTGTTTTCCACCAACTTCGCCTCTACCTCGCACCCTCATGAGAAACGTCCTGATGGCCTGGCCGGTGTTTCTGTCGGCTTGACAGACTATGTGGCTGATTGCGAAAATGAAGGCAACCCAACCATCCTCGCCGTCGACATTGGTACAACTTTCAGGAACGCCGCTGCCGGCTCCAATGTTTCCATTGCTCTACAGTGGACACCTCCTCACCCACCATCCAAGCGTATGGGTGGCCCATTGTCACACCATCAACGGGTCGCCCTGCCGTACTCGGCCGCAAATCTGCCTCGTTTCTCACTGATCGGCCACCTCGATGATATCTCAGAGGAGGACGTCGAAGCAAATGAAATCGCAAAGTGCTATACCAACGTCCATCCTGATGCCAAATACTGGCTTCCAGGCGGAGGTGGCCACAGTGCTAGATGGGCACGTCTCGTTGTTGACAACATCTACTTTGTGGGCGGTTTTGGAGATAGAGCTTACATTGGATGGATCGACGTTGACGCCTGGAAGAGCGTGACTGCTAAGGAATGGCAGAGTGTCGAGCTTCCAGGCGAGAGGAAGGGTTGGACGGAGTGGTAGATAGACTGCCAGCTTGTAAATACTGGTGATGAAGTGTCACTATGTTTAACAACTATATAAAGGCCGAAGGGAGATGGACTTGGAGACATGTGGGTTTTCCAGCGAATTGAGATGCCAGCGGTGGTGACATGGGAAAGATGGCGATGCAGAACGAGAAGGACGTGGTACAAGACTCGGAGATGGAATGGAGAAACTGTTTACAATGAATGCGGCTGTTGGGCATTAAATTATGTTTTACCTTTCATGGTTGTCCTACCTCCAAACGTCTGTTTGTTGACTATTAGGCCTGCAACCTTGGTGGTTACTCCACATGCACTCTTAATCTTATCTGATCATCACATACGTTGTCGGTCCCAACTTAGTGCCACGGAAGCCACAATGCTGCCTCAAGTGTCAGAGTTCCTCATTTTTGGTTGTTGAGCAATCAGAAGAAGCTAGCAGACGTCCTCCAACTCGTACTAGGAGTGTAAAAACGACGAAAGCTATACAAGCGGGTTTAGTGACTGACGGCAGCCCCCGGCCCAAAGTGCACCCCGTCTCTTACAGACCAATCTTGTCAATATACGCGGGCACACCGGAGGTTACCAAAAGAGTCAACTAGATACGGCAGATAATGAGTAAATTTGACACAACGGCTGGAATCTACACGACATTGCCCTGATTGGCGAGTGTATATAAGGAACCAGAGGCAGTTCCGCGGGTTCTTGGCAGTTGCATTTCGCGGCGCAAAAGAATATGCCATAGGCCATGACTCGCCTTGAACCATACAATCAGACGGGTTTACCAAAAGTTTGTCGGCGGTCTTGTAGACGAAGGCAGCTTAATATAAATGGGGCCCAGTGCGATCCGTTCGCGGGTATTGTGCCTCGGCATGTCACGTTATGCCAAGAGGGGGCGAAATTGGCCTGAATCGCGTAGGGCGCCGCTTGCTGTGCCGAGGTCTGTAGCTTGCTACACGATAACGCAACGGCATCTTTTGAAGTGCTCGCATTCCTACGGTATGTTTTGCGAGAAGGTCAAGAGAAGTCATAGCTTACAATCCCTTGCAGTGAGTATACAATAAAATTTGTTCTCAGTAAGAGTACATATGAATTTCTCATGGTTATGGAGAAAGAACTTTTAAGTTACCATATGACGTATGAAGAATTGAATGCTGGGGTAAAGGTTCCTGGGGAAAACCCTGGTGCAGGCCAATGGGAGAACGGCAAATGATAGGCAGGCGGAACACAGAAAGCTTCCCCACATTATCACGAGGGAATGCATCTTTCAGAGCCTTGGGCGTACACAAGCACCAGAAATCATGCCTATCCTAGCACTTCTTAGCCCGCTTGACCCCTCCGTCTTCTGCCGGAGTAATGGATGCTTGTAGGTCGACTGCCGAAGAACGAATAATCGGACCCATTTACCTTTCCCCCCGTAGCAATAGCCGTTCGTCAGGTCGTCACAGCCTCTTTTAGAAATACACAGTCATACTTTGAGACGGACTTCTTCTCCCGCCGTCATCGCTTTATACATTAATATATGCATTGAATTTCCCCTCATATACCTCCGTTCCCCGCATTCTTGATCTTTCCTCAAACTGTAATCGTCTCAAGACTCTCTCATAACACAATCGCAGAGACATAAATCAGACATCATACAACATGGCTAGCATCGAGTCAATCATCCAGGGCGTTAACATCTCAGGCGTTGTTAACGACTCTAACAAGAAGATCCTCACCAGAGACGCCGTCGCCTTCCTTGCCCTCCTCCACAGATCGTTCAACGCCAGAAGAAAGGAGCTTCTCCAGCGCCGTGTTATCAGACAGGCAGAGCTCGACAAGGGCGTTCTCCCAGACTTCCTTCCAGAGACCAAGCACATCAGAGACGATGCTACGTGGAGAGCAGCACCACCAGCGCCAGGTCTTATTGACCGCAGAGTTGAGATCACTGGTCCAACTGACCGCAAGATGGTTGTCAATGCATTGAACTCTGATGTTTACACTTACATGGCCGACCTTGAGGGTAAGCACTGCATTCAATGACCTTCAGCTGCCGGAATCAAGAATTGACGATTATCAGATTCTAGCGCTCCAACCTGGGCCAACATGATCAACGGCCAGGTCAACCTTTACGATGCTGTCCGCAGACAGGTTGATTTCAAGCTTGGAGGAAAGGAGTACAAGCTCCGCACCGATCGTCAGCTTCCAACTCTCATTGTTCGCCCAAGAGGATGGCACTTGGAGGAGAAGCACTTTACTGTTGATGGCGAGCCAATTTCCGGTTCGCTCTTCGATTTTGGTCTCTACTTCTTCCACAACGCTAAGGAGCTCATCAAGCGCGGACATGGACCATACTTCTACCTCCCAAAGCTGGAGTCTCATCTTGAGGCTCGTCTCTGGAACGACGTGTTTAACCTCGCCCAGGACTTCGCCGCTATTCCAAGAGGCACCATCAGAGGTACTGTTTTGATCGAGACCATTCTTGCTGCCTTCGAGATGGACGAGATCATCTTCGAGTTGAGAGACCATAGCTCTGGTCTCAACTGCGGCCGCTGGGATTACATCTTCAGCGTCATCAAGAAGTTCCGCCAGAACCCAAACTTCATTCTCCCAGATCGTTCCTGTGTCACCATGACCGTCCCATTCATGGACGCATATGTTAAGCTTCTCATCCAGACCTGCCACAAGCGCCAGGTTGCTGCTATGGGTGGCATGGCTGCCCAGATCCCAATCAAGGATGATAAGGCTGCCAACGACAAGGCCATGGAGGGTGTCTACGCCGACAAGCTTCGCGAAGTCAAGGCCGGCCACGACGGAACCTGGGTTGCTCACCCAGCCCTCGCCTCCATCGCCACTGAAGTTTTCAACAAGCACATGCCAACTCCAAACCAGTACTTCGTCCGTCGCGAGGATGTCAAGATTACCGCCAACGATCTCCTCAACATGAACGTCCCAGGTCAGGTTACTGAGGAAGGCATCCGCAAGAACCTCAACATTGGCCTTGGCTACATGGAGGGATGGCTTCGTGGTGTCGGCTGTGTCCCAATCAACTACTTGATGGAGGATGCTGCTACCGCCGAGGTTTCCCGTTCCCAGTTGTGGCAGTGGGTTCGCCACGGTGTCACCACTGCCGAAGGAAAGAAGGTTGACAAGGCTTATGCTTTGAGGCTTCTCAAGGAGCAGGCTGACTCTCTTGCATCGAAGGCACAGAAGGGCAACAAGTATCACCTTGCTGCCCAGTACTTCGCGGGACAGGTCACCGGAGAGGACTACGCCGACTTCCTCACTTCCCTACTCTACAACGAGATCACCAGTGTCGGTACTGGATCTCCAGCCTCGAAGTTGTAAATCACGCTTATGATGGATATGGGAGGATGAATTTGGCGCTTTGTGCTTTTATTTGACTTTGTTTTCTAGCGATGATATATGTAGGATCAGTTCCTCTGTGGACAGCCTTTGGTAGCTGTGCCTCGATCTTTCCAAAATAGCAATGAAACCTATTCTGAAATTTGTCTCCATGTCTCTACTTGACGTGAGTAATGGACATCTTGTTTCGTCGGAGCCTCCGTCCCGCCCCGATCGAAATTGGTTTCCTTGACCTCCGTTCGCACCGGGGCACTGCACACTGTATACGGCTTCCTTCATCGTAAAGCAACATGGGCCTGCCTGAAAGACCTCGAGTTCTTGGAATGTCTTACGCGTAGGTGGCGATGATGTTCGTGAACGCTATCCCCTTCACGTATCCCAAGCTCAACCTTTGGTACCGTTCATGCAGCCAAAGTATTTGGTGAAGAGAGTGCCAGGCCTTCCATGTTCCTTCTGAGTGTAGAGCTACCTTGTTCATCATCTGCATCAAGCTGAATCTCCACTTGTGGCCTATTCTTATTGAGTCCCTCGAGCAATGTACATGCCTTGCATATTGCCTGGCTGGACATGTAGCCGCACCTCTCGCACGTCCCAAGCACCTGCCGGGGCAGCTTCCTTGCGGTGATATCTCTTCTCAGGTTTCCAGGCTTGGAGCTAGCCATGCTTGTGTCGGTGTCTCTTCTTTTCGACAACGATGCGGCTGTAATTTCCACTTCCCGACTGTCGGCCTGCTCATCTTGACGCAACTTCTGTTCCATTTGTGCCATCTCTCCTCCACTAGCTCTGCCACTTGTGCTTCCACAACCTCCAGCAGCATCTTCCTCCTCTCTATCCGCCGCAATGGTGGCTGCTTCACGACCAGCGCACTTCTTGCCTCCGCCAGTTACTTCTGCCGGTACCAATTTCGCCATGTCTTCGCCACTCCTTACCACATCCAAAATGGCGCTTGGCCTAACTCGTTCCAGACTCTTGATGAGTGTTCTTGCTGAACCGCGGAATGCCTCTGGACTGTAAATGCATTCGGTGCTGAAATAGTCGAGCTTCTTGTGATGGGCGTATAGCACGATTTCCTTTTCATAAGCGTACTTGAGCGGCTTGCTTCTGCGAACAGAGCTTGCACTATCCCCAGTTATGATGTTCGTACTTCTTGCCAACCGTGGAAGATCTCCTCTCAACAGATTCATAAGGATGGTCTCTGCGATATCATCGGCATTATGCCCCGTTACGACATGGTCGATTCCTAGCATATTTGCCCCGCGATCTAGTGCTTGACGACGAAACACTCCGCAGTATGTGCAGTTTCCCTTCTTTCCAATGGTGGCAACTACTTGGTCCATGGTCCAGCCATAGAGCTCTTTATAGCCAACGATCTTCAGTGGCATGTTGTATTGCTCGGCATTGCGCTTGACTGTCTCGAGGGAATCGTCACGATAGCCTGTAATTCCTTCGTCGATGGAAAGAAGCACAAGTTCCAAGCCATAGTTGTGGCGTTCGTTGAGTGTCTTGAGGACAGAAGCAAGAACTGTAGAGTCTTTGCCGCCTGACGCTCCGATTGCAACTCTATCGCCAGGCTTGAATAAGTTCGTGGTCGTTATTGTGTGGTGTATTTCCTCCTCGAAGATTTGGATAAAGCATGCTTTGCAAAGTTTCTGATGGTTCTTAGGGCGAATAATAAGGGCGCGATTCGTCTCGCATATAGCGCAAAGTGCTGGTGCCATGATGTAGTATAGGTAACGGTCTTATAGCAAAGTAGCTCAAGCAAGTAGTTCACAAGCTCTCCAAGGTTACAGTCACGGGCAAATATGGCAGTTTGCCTAACGGGCAAACTGCCACTATCATGCTTATCGCAGTGCAGGTTAGCGTTGATCCACTTCCACAAACGCCAAGACTTCGTTGCCCTATGCACACATTTTCTTCCTGTAGCCGAGAACTTTCTGATCTATTCCTACTCTCTTCATCGCCAACCATCTCCGACACTCACTGCATCAATCGACTCAGTGAAATCGATCAAAATGGTAAGATTTACTTGAACATATCATAGCGATGAGCTCGATACTCGCCAATACTGATGCAACGTCTCTTTCGCACCTCTACGATTAACCATCGCATGTCGAAATGCGTAGGCACAGAAACCATCACTTGTCCGAGTACATTTGATGCAGTGGCTTGAGCAGTGCGACGCGCCGAAAGGTCGCGCACTGTCTCTTAGAGTTCAGAGAAAGACTTTTAGTCTTTTTTCTTCTCAATGACCTGCCCTGAACTTCGCTGATGTTTGCGTTTTTCAGCCACCAAAGGGATCCGGAAAGAAAGTCGCCGCTGCCCCATTCCCACAGGGAAAGGCCGGCTCCGCCAAGAAGTCTGCTAAGGTATGTAAACAAGTTCGATCCTGTCGACGGCGTGCGTATACTAACTTGCATCTAGAACCCTCTCATTGAGAAGCGTTCCCGCAACTATGGCATTGGTCAGGCTATCCAGCCAAAGCGCAACGTCTCCCGCATGGTTAAATGGCCAGAGTACGTTCGTCTTCAGCGCCAGAAGAAGATCCTCAACCTCCGCTTGAAGGTTCCACCAGCAATTGCCCAGTTCCAGAACGTCTTGGACCGCAACACCGCAGGTCAGGCTTTTAAGCTCCTCAACAAGTACCGCCCAGAGTCCAAGGCCGAGAAGAAAGAGCGTCTCGTCAAGGAGGCTACCGCCATCGCTGAGGGCAAGAAGAAGGAGGATGTCTCCAAGAAGCCATACGCTGTCAAGTACGGTCTCAACCACGTTGTTGGCTTGATTGAGAACAAGAAGGCTTCCCTCGTCCTCATTCCAAATGATGTCGACCCAATTGAGTTGGTTATCTTCCTTCCAGCTCTCTGCCGCAAGATGGGTATCCCATACGCCATCGTCAAGGGCAAGGCCCGTCTCGGCACGGTCGTCCACAAGAAGACCGCCGCTGTCCTCGCCATCACTGAGGTCCGCTCCGAGGACAAGTCTGAGCTTTCCAAGTTGGTCCAGGCCGTCAAGGAGGGTTACACCGACAAGTACGAGGAGGCCAAGCGCCACTGGGGTGGTGGCATCATGGGTGCCAAGGCTAACGCCCGCATGGACAAGAAGCGCAAGGCTCTCGAGTCCGCCATCAAGATCTAAGTGTGTGATAACTCGTAGATGTTGATGAAAGTGTCCTATGGGCGCAAACTATGATGTCTGGGTCGATGAGGGTGCGCGGGATGTTTATTCTCTAGCTAGCTCGTTATCCATGAATGATAGCTCGATGATACCAATTTGATGTTCCACTGTTCAATGATATCCTGTGGTCGATATCTTATATTGACTCCCTCCAATGTTGAATCTTACCATCAGCTCGTTTTCTATGATTATGTGGCCGGCTCTTTCGCTCTCAACCTTTGTCTCCATGTTCGTCAATCGAAAATTTCTTCATGCCAAGATGGCGGAGGCGACCGAGGCCTCAACGAAGCGGTATGCCATTGACGAGTCACAAAACCTCTGCTCGTAGCAGGCACTACAACAACACATCAGCATTGATGGTGAGGCATTTTAGTCGGCTTCCAAATAAATAATCATCGTATATCTTCCACTTTCACGAAAACCATGGGCCTGATGCCATGCAGTTTCCGAAGGGTGGGCTGGGAGATTGCGTCGATTGTCTGACAGCGGTGATCGCGGATGAGAAGGATGAAACGCCAACGGTGCAACAATCGTCACTTCTATGCGGGTGTAAGGATAACTTACAGACGTGCTAGCTGTTACAATCCTTGTGCAATAAGGAAACGAAATTAAGCCGTCATCATGCTGGCTATGCGTTACACAGGGATGCCAACATCGCCGTGGATAGCCGCACCTATTGCCAGATGGCCGCATATCGAACCACATATGGCATATGCAGCGTACTTGATCACAAGCCACAGAAATCTGCGACGACGGAAGTAGGCGAAGAGTTGGAATCTTTGTGCTCGCAGAAGCCAGTTTGCTACCTATACATTCACCAAGTCCTTCAGCCTATCAATACCATCACCCTTTAACCCGTGCATCTTGCACCATTATGATGGCCTTTTCTTTTTAATCATGCATCATTGTTGACTCTGTCCTCCGTCCTCAGCTTACACTAGGACGGATGGAAGTTTCTATTTTGTGAAGCAATGGGAGAGCTTCCCGTGCCTTCTCGATGCATCTATATCACTCTATCTTCTGCTTTCATTTCACTTGGTTAAATATATACTGTATTGCATACTTGTTACACATTATTTGCCGTGCCAAGTACGAGTTTTTACTCTCATATTTACAAGTCTGTGGATGTTCCGATATTTTAACCAAGTTAGACATTGTAAACTCAGGTGTACGCTGTACATTTAAGTACCCCATGTATCGTTTAACTTCTCCATCGATCTAACCTCGGCGGTTTTTAAGATCTAGCCTCTTAACTTAGGGTCTTTTGTCCCACCTATTATTACATCACAGAGAAGCCCCTCCTCAACCAGCACGCGGCACGGATGAAAAGCTAGAACGCAGCATTATTGGCCCATTGCTCTTTCACCTTATCGCAAGCTGCCACTCGTGCCAGAAAAAGCTTATCGGGAATCCGGACCACAAGCCACCATCTCAACGACTTTCCGACTTCCAATATTGCCCGCCGATCTAACATAGACTCATTCCGGCACTCATATCCAAACTCAACATCCTACATACAACAACCTCGCCGACACACCCGTTGCTCATCCACAGTCAAGAAATCAAGCCTTACGCGATAACTTTCAAGTATTAATACCGCGACCACTAAACCAGTTGGCAACTTGATTCTCACTAAACTCCGCGATAAACCGCATTGTCCCTACCCCTCCAAGATACGCCATCTCAACATATCTCAACCAGTTTGCAGAGCGCCCACACTACCAACCACTCACTTTTCGTCGAAATACTAGAGACACGATGAACCCTTCTGGTATGTACCCGGGGACTCCATCAATTACTCTGATTCGTCTTCACATGCGCCTTTGCGCCTGTCGCCTAACACAAGATCCTCATTAACGTCTCAAATAGAGGATCCTTTCTCCTACGCCCTGTCGTCCAACAACGCTTGGGCATCTTACAAATCGCATCAGAACCCATCGTTCTTTCCTAAGCTCGCCGCCGGCCAGTCCCCAACCATTCTTTGGCTCGGCTGCTCCGATTCTCGCATTCCAGAGACCACCGTTCTCGGCCTCCAACCAGGAGATGTCTTCGTCCACCGCAACATCGCCAACATTGTCAGCCCAACCGACATTAACAGCAGCGCAGTCATTGAGTACGCTGTTGCACATCTGAAAGTGAAGCACATTGTTCTCTGCGGCCACACCAGCTGCGGAGGCGCGAACGCAGCGCTCGGAGATTCCAAGGTCGGAGGTGTTCTGGACACCTGGTTGAGCCCATTGAAAAAGATCAAGCGTGAGCACAAGGCCGAGCTTGCGGCTATCAAGGATGATGGCGCGAGGGCGATTAGGCTTGCAGAGCTCAACGTCGCTCAGGGTGTTGACACCTTGTTGAACAACGTTGTTGTTGAGGATGCGGTGGACGAGAGGGGCTTGTTGGTGCACGGCGTCGTTTTCGATCTCTCGTGCGGTAAGCTCAGGGATTTGGGTGTTGGAAACGCCAAGGTTAAGGGCGAGTTCGGAGATCACCCAGATGATGTTCTCAGGGATGAGCAAGGAAAGCTTTTTTCAGGAACCGAGGAGGTGGCCGTTGAGTCCAAGTGAGCAGGGAAAGGAATAGGGAGTAAGGAGTTCATACCCAGGAAAGACGTCACAGAAAGCATTTTGAGGAGAACCGCAAGCTAGAACAAAATAAAAGAGTAGAGTCGAGACTGGCTGAGGAGAGCCATACAGCTCTGGGGTGGAATTTTGGAAGAAAGAGCTGGTTTGATGGAATAATAAACCACTGCTAGATTTAGGCTAGAAAATAATGCCCGAGGATTAATTGCCTTACATTGTCTCAAAACTGAATCCGACATAGCGTGTGAATATTCAGCTTGTTATCTTTACGCCGAAAAGTGGCCTGCCATCATGACAGTATTTATAAGCTTTCAGAGACTATGTTCTGCTTTTTGAACGTAACTTTACCGACCGGCCATACTTTAGCTGACCACAAATATCTTCCTTGGTTGTCAATCAGTTTTGTTGCGAGATCCCAATATTATAAACAACTTCAAATCATAGCGCAAGACAGAGCGGGATTACACACAGCATATACAGTGACATGTCCTTGTTACCGTGCTCCCTCATAATATGTCATGGTACGGTTTGGACCTACTTGATGAGCCATTTTGGCACGTCTCAGAAAGACGACCTCTTCAAGCAGGCCGAGATCAATTTTATGAGCATTGAGCGATTGATCCTGCAGATATCCATCTCCACTGACATTACTCATAGCTTTCGCGAACACCGGTTAGCGGCCTCCATAACTAACTGATTTCCTGAAGTAAGCCCCAGATTCGATGGTGATTTCAGTGATATCGGACTGCTAACGGGGTCAACGGAGCTTGGCTTCACAATGCGACGCAGTAAGAGCCCTCCTTCATATGGAGCTAGACACAACGCTCGTCCGGCCGCTGAAAGCGACAGCTCGATTCATTAATCGATGGTTGATCCTGTACCTAGTCCAGAAACACAGCATGCATGTGCTGCAGACACAAACCGGCAAGCATCACCGTCCGTGTACTCGGGCAGACACTCTTCTAACCAAGCGACGGGAATGTTGCCGTTCTGGACATGAGGAGCGCTTCGGATAGCATTGTTATCCATTTGAACCAATGCTGTACTCGCACTATGCGGGCATGAGTCTCAGAGAAAATTGACATGCTTATTCATCTTTTCATTGTCATCGGGATATATACATTTTAGGAGTTAGTGATCGTGGGACGCCATGTGGATTGTCTAATAGAAACGCTTCTCCAACTGTGTATGTGTCAATACTGTGACGCTATTCGATGCAGGAGCCGATACACACCTTCCATGGGTTGTTGAGCTCAAAGCCTGCTGGCGCATGTGCGCTATCTGTCTGGCCTCTCAAGAATCCAGTTAACCTAGCATCGCGGTCCATCACTACAATCGTCAGTATAGGCCCATAAGCATCTAGCGAGCGGTTGGTGGTTGTGGTCGAGCTTGTTTCTTCTCATTTGCTGCACCACAATCCGCGATATAGGCGCCAAACCACCGGGGTGCTCTTACTTTGCTGCATGCTAGTTAGCGATTATTCATCTTCGTTAGGTAACAGGGAAACTATTTACTCTGTCCCAGGCGTCGACGGAGTGTCTTCCTCTCTTGCCGCCGTTCTGCATGTGTCTGACCTTGGACAAGCCAGCACCGGTGATACCGAACATCTACAGCCTTTTGTCAGACCAAATGAACCTCTTAACAAGCTGGCGCGGATTGGGCGGACATACGGCTGCCATAATGGCGTATGGGATGAGAGCTTCGAATGGGACACCCATTGTGTATTTAGTTGGTAGCTATAGGTGGAGGTGTTAGTTTCCGTAGAAAGGCAGGACCTTGAAAATCGCGTATTAAAGCAAAAGCTCGTACCTTGCGCTGTTATGTGGTTCTAATCGTCAAGTAACCTCGCTGTCGCTGGCCCGTCAGTTGTCTCCGCATACAGTGGCCGTCAATTCCGCCTTGCTTACCTAATGCGCCAGACGACCCCAGAAATGACAGGTCGGTCACCTACAAGCACAACTTGCGACAGAAACCTTTAATACAACGATACTTCGTGTAATTATCTCATATTACGCGTCTTAAGCTCATAAACGTTCGTTTAACTTGCGTCCGTAGACCTAAAACTACATACACCGCGCAAAAAGGCGCGTTATCACCTCCGACCTTCGATTAACGATCTGCATTGCGCCCGATAACGACACAACCACCTTGCGCCAATAACATCCGTCAGGCTCTTCGAGACAATACACTTATTCGCTCAGCTTAGCGATACGAAGTTCAGAGGCTTGCGCCGTCGGAGGCGCGCAGCTGAGGACAGCGAGGCGCTGAAACCCGTTAAGATCGTATTGCTGGACACCTCCCAAAAACCGGAGCTTCGAACACCCATCACTCATGCTTTGCAAGAGCCAATATTAAGCAATGGCGGTTGTGGCAGCTCTAGGGCAGCAGACGCAAAAAAGCATGGCGACATCCGAAGACGATGCTGAGTACGAGGATTACGAGGACGCGGAGATGGCCAACTCAGATGCTCTCGCTGCGAACAAGCAATTACTGAATGGCCTGCACGGACACAAGCATGCGCAACTGGATGGTGCTTATGACGATGATGGACCGTATGGAGGAGAAGATGCGGAAGGAGAGGAGGACGACCTTTCGGACAGAGACGCCGAAGGAGAGGAAGATGACGGATTCGTTGATGCTGCAGCTGCACTACAACCTATGAACGGCGATGTCGATGATGACGATGCGTCCGAGTACGAGGATGCTGAAGGTGTTGGAGCAGTGAAAGTCCAGCCAGGAGCTTCAGACGACGACAAAATGTCTGTATATGCCGACGAGGAAGACAGCGACGGAAGCGGAGATAATTCGGAGTACTCCAGCGAACCCGAGTCAGAAGATGAGGTTGTCGTTTTGTCAGAAGCCGAATCTGAGGTTGAAATTATTGAAGGCTCAGCAGTAAGAAAAGGTGTGAATACAGGTGCTGAGCAGCTAGCGGACGGAGAGCAGGACGACCAGGCTCAAGGAGTGAACTCGAACTGCTGTATAATATGCAAGAGAGAGGAGGGCGACGATCCAAGCGGTACTTCGGATTCGATATTATGCTGTGCTGTCTGCGGCGACTACGCACACAGAAGCTGCGCCTTAACGAAGAACGAATACTCCGCAAAGGACGACCCTGAGACCTGGCGCTGTAAGGGCTGTATCACCAATGCACTTGAGCCAGAACATGCCAACCTGGCCTTAGATTCTCCTACAATCCAGAAGAAGCTATCAACGGGCCCGATGCTGGCTAGAGACCTGTTACCTTTTCAACGTGGAGTTGTAAAGCCTGATTCACATTCTGTATTCGCACACCTAATACTTGAGGACGACCCCGTTGACGGCTCGCGGCATCTGAGAAGGCGTAAAGGCGACTCAAACGAACCTGATGATTTGACGCTAAGAGCTAGTTCACCTAATCTTAAAAGGCCGGGAAGGGGAGAGCGACAAGTCAGATCAATCTCACTGGTTGCTGAAAGTGGGAACGTAAAGCAACCGTTGACTGAAGGAGACATTGACACAATGGTGGACAAGCACAAACGTTCCACTACCCCGCGGCCCTCGACGAGGTCACTTCGCGCGACCAAGCCAGCCGAAAAACCAGAAGCGACCATCGAGAAGTCCCTGCGCCATAGCATTGTCATGAAATTTAAGGTTCCGGTACCAAGGCTCGACCTCATTCTGTCTGCACAGCCTAAGCCAAAGAAGAGGAAAGGCTCGCGTGTAGCAGCTTCTGCTTCCGCTGTCACCGAAGCACCAGCTCCGCCCTCCACAGTTTACCTTCCTCAAAGTTACTCGCAGCCATTTTATCCATTAATAGACAAAGAGGTTGACGAGTCGAAAGTCAAGCCATATGGCGACATCTTAACTGAGGCGGAAGCCGATACCTCGAAGACCATCCCTCAGAGTGAAGAGCGCAGGCTTTTTGATAAGTCGCGCCAAAAGGCCGAGGAAGACTGGAAAGTGAAGGCTGCTACCGAACAGGCAGTTGCAGAGGTTCACAAGAAGCCTCGCAAAGTGTCTGGTCCAGCATCACAAATCGAATGTATCAACTTCGGTGGATTCGAGATTGACACTTGGTATGCCGCACCCTATCCAGAGGAGTACAGCTGTAACCGCGTCCTCCATATTTGCGAATTCTGCCTCAAGTACATGAACTCCGAATACGTCGCATGGAGACACAAGATGAAGTGCTCAGCAAAGTGCCCTCCTGGAGACGAAATATATCGCGAAGGATCGATATCTATGTTCGAGGTCGATGGCAGAAAGCATCCAGTGTACTGCCAGAACTTGTGCCTCTTGGCCAAGCTCTTCCTGGGCTCAAAGACTCTCTATTACGATGTCGAGCCGTTCCTGTTCTACGTCATGACGCAGTCGGATGAGTATGGCTGCCACCTTGTTGGCTACTTCTCCAAGGAGAAGCGTCCAAGTTCGCAGAACAACGTTTCTTGCATTCTGACGTTGCCAATCCGCCAAAGAAAGGGTTACGGTAATCTATTGATCGACTTCTCCTATTTACTCACTCGCGTCGAGAGGAAGACGGGATCACCTGAGAAGCCACTCTCTGACATGGGACTTGTTTCTTACCGTAACTACTGGCGCCTGGTTCTCTGCTACGAATTAAGACATACGAGAAACCAACGGGACCCTCTTAGCATCGAGGACTTGTCCGCGAAGACAGGCATGACGGCCGATGACATTGTGTCTGCTTTGGAAGGTCTTCGCGCCCTGGTCAGAGACCCAGTCACCAAGAGCTATGCTATCAGATTGGACTACGACTTCATGGAGGAATACATCAAGAAGTGGGAAGACAAGAAATACGTCAAGCTCAATCCGGATGCCTTGGTATGGACGCCATATGTCATGGGAAGGAACAACCAACATTTTCCCGAGCATGCTCCACCTTTGACCGCGATTGCTTATTCAGAGGAAGACGATACCATGGCTGAGACCTCTCAACCAACAGTCGCAAAAGGACAAGTTAACGGCAAGGTCAGGAATGAGGAAGCCGCCAACGATCCAGACGCCATGGATATCGATGCACCAGCAGATGAAGATGCAAAGGTGACAAACGGCACTGACTCCAAGCCAATGCCTCCGCCGGCGCCATTTATCCCAACTTACCGCTACGAAATCTTTCCTCCTATCGCCAACCCAAAGAACGGTCGCGTCTCGATGTCAGGTCGTCAGACAGTATCAACACCGAAGACGGCACCAGCGCGCTCTCGCCCTGGCCCATCAAGAGCTGGCTCCACACGCCGCGCTGCTGCAACTGCCAGAAAAGCACCAACTAGACCAAAGAGAGTTAGCGGTGGCACGGGCAGGGGCCCAGGACGTTGGCCGAAGGGGAGCAAGAAGGCCGATTTTGGCAATGCTATGAGCGGACCGGGGTTGCCTCCAAGGTTGAGAGAACAGAGAGGCAAGGGCGACCAGGATAGTGATGACGATGATGATGATATCCTTTACGAGACACCGGGAATGAACAAGCGCAGATGTGGAAGTGCGAGAAGGGGAAAGAGAGCGGTGGTTAGTGACGATGAGGATGATATTGACTTGGTGCAGGGGGACGTAGTTAGGGGGAAGAACAGGGACTAAGTAAGAGATAGTGTGTGGGAAAGGGGTAATGATGCAATATATGGCAGGTGGCGTTCGTGATTACTTAGCTTGTCATCAGGATAGCGGCGGCGTTCAAACTGTAAGGGCTCCTACGGGACTTGAGGATAGGGGTTTGAAACGAGGCGTTGAATGTGGTGCGCATCTGGCGCGGCGGAAATGGGCTCTGAGCATACATACCCAGAGTTAGCGTCACCGAGGAGTTCGAGGCGGACTGAGGCTTTATAGTATTATTGATCATTTGGTCTCTATCTAGGGAGCAAATCACAGAGTAAATGAATGAAGAAGCTGCCTAAGGCTTCGCGCTTAAATACTTTGGCTTGAATTGACGGTTATGGCCTTGATGAGATATTGTCACTGACTTATCTTGCCGTGCCATCAGTTTTCTTAGTGCCATTAGCCGAGGCTACATTGAGGGCAATGGACGTAATACCTGTGACATCACGCCTCCGTGGCCACCAATCAGCGTTGGGCGAGTAGTACTTAAGTGGCATTTTTCAACTTATGAATAGAGTATCTTGAGAGTAGTACTCAATGTGAGTAATTCACCTCAAATACTCGAGTGCCTACGAGTGATGAAATAAATGCTATTTCTAGACCTGGCTAGCTTTGATCTAGGCTCAAAAGGGTTGAAGACATGTTACGTTGGTCTTGGCAGCCTACTAATGCCTACTTGAGTAGTGGTCGAGTATTCAGATAAGTAGGATGACCCAGGTGAGTTGCGTACTTATGGCTACTCTGCCCGAGTAGTCTGCCACTTCCGCCCAACGCTGCCAACAATCAATAAGTTGTATTTTTCAAGGTCGTCGTTAAAATTCCAACTACACAAAGGCCTCTGGAGTCACCTTGTATTAGCACACTCACACATCCACACCTTCAGAGTTCACGGAACATTTTGGTGAGACGACAATCATTCATTAAGATTGTGATCTAAAAATAAACGCTGCATTACTGTAAGGCAGATCCTAATCGGATTCTGACCATGAAATTCCGTGGAAAACCATCCATCTCACAACCATGTTTCCAATTTTTTTCAGCATCGCCATAACTGAACCATTTCAAGCAACAATGAGGACAATCACCTCACTCAACGCTCCAAAAGAACCATATTCTAGAAAAATGCTGGACCATTCTGAGTGGCATCCATCTGCGTGTGGACAAAGAAGCCACCCTGTTGTGGTACTCTTTGATCCACAGAATACCTCCAGACTTGTGAGAAAACCATGTTTGGGATGACGAAGTGGCAAACCAATGCTCAAAGAGAAAGCACAGCAGCTGATATTGAATCAGAGGTGCCCCATCCTTGTGGTTGAGCACACCGAAAAGCCACTATTTATGCCAGACAGGGTTTCGCATCTTAAACTGGTGGAGATGGCCTTGGGCGTTTGGCGTTGTGGAGGTTGTTCCTTCCATCATGCTGAAGTCTCTTCCTTGGCTGAATCGTTGGAGTGATCGATAAATCAGCAATGGATGGCTTCACATCAACCATCATATCACTTGCATCCGCCACCGGTGGTCCGCGTCCGACACCGTTCATTTGTGGCACCACACGGCGGCGAGCTGGCACAGGGTCCCCCTCACCACCAATGAACAACGAATCATTACCGCGGTTGGTGTGGCTTGAGGTGGTTGACATCATTGGAGCCACTGGTGCAACCGGAGTGGCACCTTGGCGTGTTGAAGAGGCTGCTTGCATCTCCGGGTGAGCTGCTTTGGATAAACTAGCAACAGTCTTCTCGCGAGCAGGAGCAGGAGATGCGGTCATCGCAACGTCCTCATCTTCATCGCGGCCGCCGGCCCCGACGGTTCTGCTCCCACCATCGATGAATCTGTGGGTGACACCCTCTCCACCACGGCGACTGAGTATCTGGTCGTTGATGTAATCCCAGGCAGATGTCCAACAGATGGTGTTGAGGCGAAGATCCTTGTGGTTTTCACGAAGGAAAAGGCGCATGTCCATAATGTCTCCTTTGAGCATTTCATTATTGCGCTGGCCTTGGTGAACGTGAATGAGGATGGCAGTAGAGAGAACCTCGAGTGGCGAGAATGTCTTGACGTGATGCTGGCCTTGAGCAGACAAATGGTCCGGAGTCTGGGCAAAACAGGTGTTTGGGCGGATCGCACGACCAGACGCCGAGCCACCAGATGGGAAGGAACACTCCTCAATGAGCTCGGCGAACTTTTCAAAAACTTTTTTGAAAGTGTGCTTGCTCTTCTCCGTCAGGAGCCCGTCAGCTTGAAGAAGCCTGATGAGCGCTTGTGGAGATATGACAAAACGTGGGCGATAGCCGTCGCCAGACGGATGATCGACCTCCATGATCTCAGCGCAAATGGTGACGACCATTCTGAAGCCGGCGGCACGGTTGTTTGGGTTGAGAGAGAGGACCAAGGGATAGTCGGTTTCATACATCTTGCAGAAGTTTGCCCATGGCGTAGACATGGCGCGCATCTTCTCAGCTGGCGTGAGTGGCATACCACGCTGGACAAGCTGAAACATGGTTTCTTCAACAGATGCTGGGAGCTCATTGAACTCGTAGCAGCAGAAGGCACGGTTGAGGAATACATGACGAGTCTTTGGCGGAAGGATGAGGTGGCTGGTGCTCTTGACGGCTCCGTTGACGGTCGGGTTGCAGAAGTACCACTTTTTTGGCGGCGAAGAGTTGTCTTCGAACGGTATTTCACCATCCATGAATCTGCAAATCGAAGTCAAGCGTTGCTTGCCGTCGACGCAGATACGAAAAAGATGCTCGTCTCCTGGGCGCTTTTGAAGGTTGAAAATAATAGGTGGAATAAAGTAGCCGGCGAGAATGGAGCCAATGAGCCCAGAGGATCTCTTACTGTCCCAGACGACGTCTCTCTGGTACTCAGGGTTGAGCTCGACATAGCCTCTCTTGATCAGTTCTGGATCGTCATTAGCTGGGTCCGGATTTTTGGAGGCGAGTATATCACTGTAAAGTTGTTCCAGCTTGCGATTCACGAGCGCCGGCTCCTTCACCTGGCGAATCAACAATTCACCGTCTGTGTAGATCGGGATGCCTTCAGCATCTTCCATGGCGAGACGAGTCTCTTCATCGTCGTCGTCCTCGAACAAATCATCCTCGGAATCGCGGCCGGGGCGAGCCATCGGAGCCCTTGGCTGTGGCTCACGCTTGACATTTTTGGCTGGCGACATCTTGATAAATGGTGAAAGATGATTGGATTGGTTGATTAAAAATAGCTGTGTTCTGTTAGTAAGAGGAGGATTTATTTTTTGTGGGAAGCTTTTACTGTGTCTTTGTGATGATTTGGACTTGAGATTGACTTGGGGGGTAAGTCAGTATTTATAGCCAGAGAGAGTAGTGGAGAACAAGGGAGCAAAGTCAAAGCAAACTTGGGTGACTCTTGGAATTAGGTGGAGGATTGCTGGCTGACATGGCTTCCCTGGTCAGGTGATTGATTGCACTATGTCAAATTTGACAGGGGTTTGGAAATTAAACAAAGGAGGTTGGCCCAATGGTAAAATAAGAAGTGGAGATAAGCTGAGGCCACAACCAGGGAATTTGGCAGTCTGACCTTTGGTGCAAGATTGCTGACCTACAGATTGCCAGCTTGCTAGTTCAGCAGATTTCCCAAGCAGCAGCAACACAATTAGGGAGGTGGTATCAGCAGTGAAATACACCTGGGACCTAGCTTGCTTTAGCTCAATACCAGCCCTGACAAATGACCCACCTTGTAACCTCACCATGACCTGAGATAACTGGCATTGCCTTTGTATTAGTGCGTTGATATTGCTATAAACGCACCGTGATGTCGAGTCGAAGTTCGCGGCGAAGGTATCTGCTTTGGCGCACGAC
>RCNJ01000056.1_pt1 | contig 95525 bp, 82 predicted proteins | sample 2041171 | NCBI WGS metagenome assembly RCNJ01 (sample SAMN09708213, study PRJNA481090) | feces metagenome | biome: feces | host: Pygoscelis adeliae | place: Antarctica: Rookery Lake | collected 2010-03-01 | reverse complement strand
CCCCCCTCTTCACACTACCCCACCAATTCTCGACGCGAAGGCCCGAATTTCCTCATTCGCACTGGGTTGGTGGCACTGAATCGTATTAGGACACATCCAAATTTGTGGGCGAGAAAAGTAGGTAGTGTTAGGGGCGACTTCACATCACACAGAAGAAGTCTAGATGCTTTGTACTAAGCAATTACATAGCAAAGATGATTTGCAGTAGCATGAACGTAAACTTAGGTGCTCTTAGTATCCACGTTTATTTACTGCTTTTACATCAGCGACTATCTGCGATTACCACGGCAAACTTTCAGTGCAGTGGCGTCCACCTTACGCTGGTAGGGAACACCCGAATCATACCATACTTCATCAGGCTTGCAAACGCAAGTAAGAACTGGTTTTTTCCAACTTCTAGGGCTGTAAGTCTTCAAAATAACGGGCTTTGGATTGCGCGTTGATGTTCGTCTATGTATTGTTCGCTAATCGCACACGGTTGTTGCTGATACTGCATGAGTTGTTTTTGACCTGAGACTATTTAATCGTGCCAGCATGACATTAGTGCACGTTCACCATGCACTCATTTTCCTAACTCAGCCATGAAATTTGTCACTAACATTAAACCAAGACGGCGCTTTCGAAGCCCCCGGCACAGAGTTCACCCCAGATCCCGATTATCACTCTCCGTCACATAATTGATGCTCACCATACATCCATCCGCAAAATGCTTGTTCCCACTTATGGTACAACACCCCTCTTTTCTAATGTCCTGATATGTCCCCCACGTATTGTTGCCAGTAATCTGACATTTGTTGCCATTCCGGTCAGTGCCTGGAACACTTACCATGCACCCAAACCCTATTGTATTCGCCCAGCAATTTCCAACAATTGCAATCAAGCCGTTTACAACATAGATCTTGGGTTCGCGTTGCATGTTGTTGACTGCCCTGTCGCACCACTTGACGTTTAACGCTTGCACATGATGCTGCCTTCACAGCTGAAGCTTGGAGTAGGGATGACAGGAGTCGTTGAGCATGACGTTGTCGTTGTTGTGCTTTTGCCTTTCATTGAGCTGTACCAGACATTGTCAGGCCCCAATGTTGCTACTGGCTCTCCCATGGTGGCAGGAGTCCACCGTGGTGGATAATATGTCGGGCAACAAATGGCTTCCCAGTATGTTTTGTTGTGTGTTTGACCGCCAGTATTGCAACCAGTAGCAGTCGTGCCGGGTTGCGTTGAACATTGCGAGGTCGCAGATTCATCGTCATAGTTGGTGTGAGTGCAATCGACTTTGCAGTTTGTCACAGTTGTGCTTACAGAGCATGACTGGCTGGAGTTTTTGCACAATCACAGTGGAGCCCAGTACACATGCCATAGAGGAGACCGTTACAGCCACATTTCCCACCGCCTCAGAAACAACCCAGGCCAAAAGAAACGTTACACAATGGGCCGGAGCATTTGCAAAAAAGGCCCCAGCATCTGCGCCCAAGCCCAACACACGCTGAGCAGCAGGGACCGACACAGCCGCAGGATCCCTGCGGGCATAGTCTGCGCCAACAGAGCCGTTGCAATGCTCGCCAGAAAACAATCCTTCCACGCAATCCTACCCCACGCAGCTATTGCACTCATCTCGCCAAGCTATCGTCCATCATCACAGTCGGCACTGCGGCAGCCCCAACATTCATCTCCCACACACGCACCGTCGTCGCAATCCTTGCCGCTACAGTTGAAGCAATCAGAGTCATCGCATTCATTCTTAGCAGCGCAGTTGCTTCCAGCACACGTGGAGGAAGATGAGCATGTGTCGCCACCATCGCCGCGTCCATGATCGCAGTCGGCCCCGACACATGTCTTTTTGGTACAGGCTGGGCCGGTACATATGCCAGTGGAGGCTTGACAGTCGGCGCCCTCGCATTCGATGGCCACACAGTCAGGGCCCGTGCAATCACCCGCGCAACTGCAATCCGTTCTGACACAGCCAGTTGTCTTGCAACCCGGTCCAACACACCCACCATATGCACATCTAGGGCCAATACATGCCGATACGTTGCAGCGTCCATCACGGCAGACCCCGTCGTTTTGACAGTGTCCAATGTAGCCAAACAAAGCGCACTGGTTTCATGTACAGAGACCACCAACACAGTCAGGACCTTTGCACATCCCAGCCCTAACAGCTGGCCACGGTTGCATCTCCCAGCCTTGGCAGGACTCATATCCTCCCAGACAGGCGCCATTTTGGCAGCTGCTACCGCCACATGCCGTCCTGCCGCAACAAATGCCACTGCAAATGCCAATGTCAATGGCGTAGTCCTGTTCAGAGCAGAAGAGCGAGACACACCCTGCTCCGTTAGACTTCCCATCTGCACCACAGCTCGAGCCGGAACAACCCCGAGTCACGCATGCTGAGCCGGCACAGACACCATTCTTGCAGTTGCTGCAAATATAGGCTTTTGATGTGCAGCCAGACGTGGTACACAACCCCCGACGCATCCAGCTCCACCCCAGCCCAGCGAGGCGCAGGCGGGCCCCACTCATCTGTACTCAACGCAGTCAGAGCCATTGCACTGGCCATTGGTGACTTCAGGACCCCCCTTGAATTTCTCCCCTGGATTTGCAGATATTTGCAGATTCACGGCCCAGTCAATGGTACCACCCAGGTTGAAGCCCATCCAGTGGGTTGTGCCCATTGCTTTTGTTGTGCTGGTCATGTAGGCCACCCACGGAGTCGTAAACCAGCATGTCGGAATTGGACGCTTCACTGTGCCATGACTGGGCCCCGTTTCGGTTAATATCTCGTCGTTTTCAAAGTTGGAGATAATGCCCCCTTCTCCGGTGCATCTCCCAGCCTTAGCCCTTGGCTGCGAGTTTGCCCAGAGGAATTGACACATTGGACCCGTGCACCCAGAGCGTGCCATCTTAAAAGAGCGGCCGTAACTAGTCTCCAACGAAAATCTTGCTTACTGGCACTCCTGCTTTGTCCACGATTGGTAGGGAAGACGTCGCCTTTGTGATGTTGACAACTGCAGCTGCCACAAGCCAGTTATCCCTGTGGTAACTTTTCTGGTACCTCTAGCCTCAAATTTCGAGAGACTAAAGGATCGAGAGTTTGCAGCAAATTTGTCTCTATTATTCGGGCTCGTCGCCTGACCAAGAATTTCATACGTAGGCATTTCGTTCGAGAAGGCCCATCCACCAAAAGATATGACCTTTTTCGCTGTGAGCTTTTTGAAACCTTCCCACTGTTTGTAGTCGTGTTTGAATCTCACAGTCCAGTCAGCGGTGTTAATCTCCATAAATACGCAGTGCGTAATAGTGTACGACCCGTCGGTATTTGCGTACTCGGCCTTCAGGGTCGCGCAGGGACGTTTCATGTTCCAAGACTCGTAGTACCCTACGCGGCCAAAGGACGCTAGTGTCGTAGCCCCCTTGATTATTTCCGTACCACAACTGGAGATGCAGCCATTGGTTCCAGGAGGGGCAGTTCCTGGATTATTTAATGGGCCTCTATTTCCAAGGCAAAAGCCCTTGCTAATACCGCACTGGCCCCAGACATTACAGCAGGCCTTGAGAGGACATGGGTTAAGATTCTCCATCCTCACAGTACCTTGTGGAGGCTGGTGCTAGGAGTCGTAGGCCCACAAACAGCGGTGGCAAATCGCGGGCGGCATAGGCAGCTTCCCCGTACTGAGGCAGATATTGATGTCGATGGGAAGATTGCTGCACTCGTTCAATCCCCATGTGACGCCGTCATTGAATAAGGCAAGTTGCGCTGCTGTCAGACCGAGTCGTGAGGCGATGGCAGCGGAGGTATTTCCAGAATTCACGGTATAGCTGAAGCAAGAACCGTCTGCGTTTGGTTTTGGTCGAATGTCTGGAATCGTGCCAGCTGAGTAGCAGACTCGCTGGCCTTCTTGCAGAGTGCTGCAGAGGGTGGAGGAAGGATTGTACGTGATAAAAGTGGCTGCGCCTATGCCACACCGAGTCGCAAGGGCAGCACAGGTATCTCCAGCAAAGACATTTGTGGTGACACAGTCTGTCAGGGGGAGAATGCGTGGGAGGATGACTTTGATGTCTGGCTTCTCTTCCAAGGGAATGCTGAATTTTGCTGAATTGGCCGGCAGCACACTTTGCCTCCGCCCAAGAGGCCACAGAACGCTGGACTTCGGCCAGGTCTGGGCCTACAGTCACGCCCATCACATGATTGGTGTTGCGGCCTCCACAGAGCTGTATCAATATGGCTTCCTCTTGTGCGAGCTTTGCTGCCATTGGGGTAACTGCTGATTTTGCAAAAACAGAACTGACATATGCGCCGACAAAGTCGCCATTGTAGGCTGCAAAGATAGTAGAGTTACTCCGCTGGCGAAGCTGCCGCAGGGCGACAATTGCAGCGTCTGGAAAGCAACGTTTCTGCAATTCAAATGCTGCAGAGGCTGTCGCGTTTCCGGCACGTTTCTTGTGAAGGCTGTTTGCAAGAAGAGCATTTACAGAACCATCTGCGTTGCCATCAGATGTGGTGCTGGCTCTTAATTTGATGGTGGTGTCCTTATTGTCTAACAGGTTGAAAATGGCAAAATCGACCAGCATTGGCCCGCTGCCGAGAGACAACGGTTCGACCGTCGAATACACTGTTTATTTGCCTGGCTCCTGGTTAAGACAGGCGGACGGACACGGATGCAAGCCAGAGTACCACGTGCCGGAGTGTCGATTGGAGCAACCCCCCCTAGTACCAATACAGGATTTCCATTAATATCTTCGGCGGGTTGTGCAAGTGATGCCAAGCATAGTATGCGAAAACTATCCTGAAACCCATCGGAGGTGATCAGGCGCAATACGACTGAGGGACCAAAATAAGGATACGCAGCTGAAAGCAAGACTATATATATGTAATCTACTCTCAGCGTGTTAAATTGTAACCCTTACAACCTTCGGTCAAAAAACAGCCACACGAAGAAACCACCTGCCATTTAGGACTTTGTTCCTCCGGATGATTATATCGCGCATGAGAAGTAGGGGCTTGAGAGGTAGTGCTATGTAACACAGTTTTATCAACTCACTGCTCATTATGCGTGGTCGGCCATCCCCCCTAGCATTGGTATAACGCCACGGAATCGGAATTGATAGTAGTCGGGATACGGACCACTGGATGAACGAATAACCTTTCCCCAGGCGAACTCGACATGTAAGCTTACTCCCGAAAGCAGGCCCTTGGAGGGCCTTCATTCGGGAACCTTTCAGTTCCGTTTGGAGGACGGTGAGAACAAGTGTTCCTCCGGTGCTGACTGAAGGTTTGCAGTCCTGGTCCCAGGTTAGAGGTTTGTCGAGGGCAGGTGCTCAGTGACTCACTTTGTAGAATAATACAGCATTTGACCGTTTGTAACATGTGGGTTCCAAAATACTTCCAAGTCTGGTTCCGGTTCCGTCGAGAACGAGTAAAATTAGATGAACCTGCAGCCTCATCCGCCCCTGAATAAACTCGTGTGTATCTTGACACCACAAACGAAGTAAAAATTCCGTTATATCTTCTCCACTGGTTACCTGCCGAAGCTGAGAGTTGTGCTCTACAATATTGTACTCCGTTTTCAGGATATGGTTCAAGTTCTAAAAAAGGATTAGGTTACGCTTAAGCCATACCATACAGAAGGACTTCCTTTTCAGACTTCCGTCATGTTCTTCGAGATAGACTTATCAGATTTAGTCTCGGTCCAATACCAAGACATAGACCCTGTGAGGCCATGCTAGTGATTCGTGACAGAGAAATGTAAGATGAGCTTGCCTGGATTGTCTTTGTCGTCGACACTACGTCCCTCGGAGGTTTCTACATAGTACGGCATATAATTTGTCTAAGTGTCTGCCTGTTGAGGTTGATCGTATTTGGCGGCTTGCTTTTCAACGACCTGGCACCAACTGCTCCATTGGTTAGCAGGGTTCATCAACAGATCAGGGCCCACGTACTACATTCACATTTCCAGTCCTTTGATATTGTGTTTTAGTGAACTGCGACAATCCCGCTTGGTCCTTGGAACGTCGTTCTCACCGAGCGCTCAAGGGGCTTCTATCGGTTTCCTCTTTAAGTCACGCCTTTTAAGAGCGGCTGGCCTAACAGCACCTTCCGTGAATGTCACCATGGTGACGGTGGGCGGCTGCCACGGCTATCGCGGCTCTGGGCGCTTGGAGATCACAATTGTGAGGATGGAATGGGTGGCCTTTTTTCATAACCCCATACTATGGAACACCATATTCTTATACAATCGGATCATCTTCCGATCACCCTCATCACCCTCGTCACCAGAAAAAAATGCGATGATTCAGGTCCACCTCGACCACCTTGTGCCACCTTAGTGCCACCTCTGAACAACCCCGTCCATCTAATACTTCACACATTTTTGGAGTTTTAGGCCGGCAACAGGGCATCTCAAACTATCTCTTCGATATAAACTTGAGATCGGTGGATTCGTAGTTGGGTGGGTAACCACCAGCGAATACCCACTGCTGTATGTTTTTATCTTTTTTGTAAATTTACTTTCTGCTTGGTGGCATGTCAGATTTGACGTGTCCACACCTTGTTTCGCCGGCAGGTTCATGGCTTCATCGGTTAGAAGGTGGTTTGAAAAATAGCTCTTCAGCCTTGCACACTGGATGGCAGCATTCAAACTTTCCTGACATCTTCTTTTCTAAATGCTCCTCAACATGGTCCAAGAAACAGAAATGGAAAGATGGAATGTGCTCTGTCCAGATTCTGTCCAGAGGTTGTTCTGTAGGTAGGTTGGATTTGGGACGAAAGTGCCAGGCGTGCACGTGATCATAGAGCTGGTGTTGGGGTGGCATAAAGCTGCGCCCAAAGCTGCTGGATTCAGCAGTCCAAACACCACTACTTGGACCAAATGTGTAATTATTATGATTCTTAGCAGCACTTGTAAGCCATGAAACTAGCTAAAGAGTTTTGCCGCTTTTGCCGCTTTTGCGTGGTTGGCTCGGGATCCTTGCCCAAGTCTGTATCTTTTGCTAGAAATGAAATTATGTTACGAGATAGTTTCTGCTTGTTGGAATTTGGAAAAGACACGAAGGAGAATGTATTCTCTGTATTTTCAAAGGATATTGTATTATTGCGCGACGAATAAGATAAGATTGCTTAAGGGCATAAAGAATTGGAAAATTGAAAAGAGCAAGTTCAGGGATGGATTTTAACCAGCAAGTAAGAAATGCTTGAAAATTCACCAATGTTGTAAAGAAATTAAAAGTAAAAGGCCAACGAATTCGCCAATACGGTGTGCCAAAATGAGTATTTCGAACAGGAATTGGAAAACGGCTTTTCAATTTTCAAGATGGGCAAGTCATGGCATTGCCACCTCCTTTTCTCTTTGATCTACAGGAGATGTGCTGCCAACAAGAAAGGTTGCAGTACTGCCGCACGAGCGGACCCTGAAATTGAGCAAACCAAAATATATCGCTCTTCTAAATCATCTATTTTTGGGTATATTGCGCTTATACGCACTACTTATTACAAAACACTCCTTGCCACCATCCATAGGCTATTTAAGCAGAGACAGCACCAGTTGCAATCACAGCCTCAGCATCCGCGACATCCTTCTCAATCACCTCCTTCGGGACTTCCGACACAGCCTCGGCGACCTTTGGAGATTCCGCCACCCAATCATCGTCTCTCGACAAGACTGCAACACCCTCCACGTGTCCGGTTTGCGGGAAGAAATCAAACCCTCTAAGCGACTCAATCTTATAAGGTCTCGTCACACCGGCCTCAGCGTCCTTTCCATTTTTATACCCATGCACCAGCACCCCGATATCTCTCGCCTGCGTATGAACGTTACACGAAACGTACACCACACGTTTTGGTCGGAAAGCGAGTAATTGGCGCAAGAAAACATCATCACACCCCTTTCTCGGCGGGTCGCAAAGGATAACCGTCTCGTCTGCAGGGAATGTAACGTCTTCGAACAGCTCTGCGGCGTCGGCGGCCATGAACGACGCTTTTGATGGCGAGATACCATTTAGTCTTGCGTTCTCGCCCGCTGACTTGATGGATTTGGCGCTCACATCAATGCCCATGGACGACTTGAACTGGGAGCTCAAAGTAATTGTGAAGAGGCCAGATCCGGAGTAAGCATCGATGAGATACTGGACAGGTGGGTCGGTAGGGTTTGGAGTGGGTGGGAGGATGTTCTCCCTTATGTACTGTGTGAAGGGTGGCAGTATACTATTGTTGTTTTGGAAGAACTCGCCCGCGATATTCGTGAATGTGTAGCTTGCATCCGCCGAATCGATATACTCGTGTGAAACCGCATTAGAATCCGAGATACAGGACTTCAAATCCACCAACTCTTTCCCAGGCACAGCCACCGCCAGCACATCCTCTGGTATAATTTCCGGAACTCCGGCAGTTGGGACTCGCTCGGTGGATTCGCGAAGTAGGATAGTAACACCCTTGCTGTACTTTGCGATCTCGTTGGCGTACTTGGTGCGCTCGCGCTTCATGCCTAGCCTCACGGCTGGGGTACCGATTGGGCAGTCCTCGATGTCGAGGGTTACGCGGCGCCCTTTTTGCATGAACCCGATGGGTGGAACGACCTCGTGAACTGGCTTTGGTCCCCCTCTGTTCCCTCTTGCTCTGTGTCCTGGTGGTCCGTCGAAGTGCGGCGTCAACTTTGTGCGGTATTCGTACTGTAATGGTGAGCCCATGGTATCAATGACCGCTGGAACAAGGTGTGATGGGAGGCTGGAGAAGTTCTTGTATGCCTTCTCGACGATGGTCTTCTTGTGCGCGAGCTGGGTAGCGTAGTCGAGCATCTGGAATTGACAGCCTGAGCAGGACGAGAAATATTTGCAGTTGATGCGTGCATCGTCACGCAGTGGTCCAGGTGTGACGATGCTGAGGAAGTCGGTGAGGGTATAGTTGTTTTGGTGGAAGTGCTTGATGACCTTCACTCTTGCGACATCTCCTGGCGCAGTGAAAGGCACAACATAAACCGTCTTTCCTGGGCCGACTGCCAGTCCGTCGCCGGTGGAGGAAATCTCGAGGACCTTGACATCGATCTCGGTGAATGGTTCTGGAAGTTGTTCTTGTGCTGGTGTTGCGACTTGCTGACCATTCTCAACTGCTCCATTGGCCCCCTCAGCCTCGACCGGCGCGGTTTCGTTGAGCGATTGCTTTGTGAATAACATGGCAACATCAATAATCAAAACCTCTTCGCTGGATCCCTCCTTCACTGGTTTCGGCTTAAAAATCTTTTGTCTCTTGTTTCCCCTTCCCTGGCGCGCATTTTGGAACGGCCTCTTGTTGCTGCCATTGCGCTCAGCTCCTCCAGCCGCTGCTGGCGCGGTATCCTTAACAACCTCCATCGGCCTCCAATGAAATGACGAAAGGGCCCTAAAAGGAATAAGAGGTATAGAAATCGGTCTCTGTATCGTCCTCAAAGCCCTGAACATCTGGAGTTTTGACCTTCCACCGCGTCCCAAGTCCAAAATAATTGGAGGCAAGGCTGCGGCTACGGAACAACTATATCCCGGGTAGGCCAAATTTGCCCGGCGACCATCATCGACGACAACTCCAAGGTGTATTTGGCTGAGATTAGACGCCGCCAGCGACTCAATTCCGCCCAAGATGTCCGTCGCCCGCGCCCCACGATGCCTTTCTTCGTCGCTCAAGGCCGCAAAGCCTATCCAGCAATGCCGCGCTTTCAGCAGCACCCCAATTGCGCCGGAACGCCGCCGCTCCCGCTTCGCATCCGTCAAGGCCACCGATATGGGCCTTGTTCCCACCGCGCCAAAGCCGACGCTTAAGCCATATACTTCCCACGAAGTTAAGCAGTTGGAGAATAAATACACATCGGAGCAACTGCGCGTTATTGCTGCGGGAGAGGAGGCTGTCAGTGTCGATGATATTACGAGCCATGGTGTGGTTAGAAACGACCCATACCGTCTGCAGTACTTGGACGACTTGTCGCAAATCCGCCCAGTGTTGGATCATAAGCCAAAAGCTCCAACGACAATCTCACCAGATGCGAGATGGATGAACGAGGAGGAGAGAATCGACCAGGTCAATGAGTGGATGGGTCGCGTTATCCAGCAGAAGATCGATGCGGGAGTCCCAGAGTCAGAAGTCGAAATCACGAAGCTTGACTTCCGCAAGTTTGTTGAGGAGACGACTTCGTGGACTGGTGGTGGACAGAGAGGCTCAAACGCTATTGCGCCGAAGTTACCTAAGATCCCGGAGCTACAGGGTGCGTTCAAGAGTGCTAAGGGTGCAGATCCAAGAGATCCAACAGGTGCTTATGATAAGTTGATTAAGGCGACGGGTATGGATCTCGATACGATCTTGAGCTTGGAGAGAAAAGTGTTGGTGTTCCACAGAGTCGTTAACCAGACGAGATTGGGTAAGATTCAGAGTATGTATGCGCTGGCTGTGGCAGGAAATGGAAATGGCTTGTTGGGCATTGGCGAGGCGAAGAGTCAGGAGCCGGATGATGCCAAGGCGAAGGCGCTGTATATGGCCATGAGGAACATGAGGCCGATACCGAGATACGAGAACAGAACTATTTTCGGAGATGTGGAGGGCAAGTGTGGTGCCGTGAAGGTTGAGTTGATGGCTAGACCACCAGGTATGTGGAGTTATGATATTAGGAAACGAGAAGGGAAACTAACGGGACTCCAGGATTCGGTCTTAGAACCCAGCACAACATCTTCCACATGGCCCGCGCAGCAGGTATCTCCGACCTCGCGGCCCGCGTCCCACACGCAAGAAACAAGATGAACACCATCAAGGCCACATTCAAGGCACTGATGGGCCAGCGTATCCCAGATGAGGTTGCCCGTGGTCTTGGAAAAAAGCTTGTTGATGTTAGAAAGGTGTACTACGGCGGTGACCAGGCTGTTGATATCCACAAGAGGACCACCCAGTACTAAGCGTGTAAGATTACCAAGAAAGAAGAATTTTAGATGATGGACAGATTACCAAGAGCGTGTTGGAATAGATGTGCATGGTTGGAGTGGTGTAACACTAGGGCATGCATAGGCGCATAATGTACGAGCACTGTTTATACTGGGTTGTACATTTGTAGTATATAAAGACGCTTAAAACTCCAACTTTGATCCCAGTGCGTCTTTCTTGGTGACTCATTCTGAGTGGCACCATCAAGTACAACAGGTGGCCTGCCACTGCGCCTATGTGTGGAGTTTGGGAGCAATTGTGATATCCGGAAATGGAATCGCAGTGATCAACCAGCACAAATTCTCGGAGCGGAATATTGCATTCCCGAAACTCTATTCGGACGCCAACCAAGGACGTGAAGACAATGCGCTTTACTTCCCTCATCTAAAGCGCGGTCTATCATTTTAATTTCGCGCCTCCTCAACGGCAGGTTCATATTTTATTTTGACGATGATTTATGGCGGTGTGGCCATCACTGTCGCAGAACTCTGCTGGGCCGGCAACCGCGGTCTCTGTGCATCAGAGGATCTGTGGAGTCATGAAGTGCAATGAGCTTTATCCTCAGCACTTCAGGCTCCAGTTGCGTATGGTGAAGAGTATGTATTGCAGGTTTGTCTTTGTATAATACATTCTGATTTAGCGTTCTTCTGACGGGTTTTCTGCTTCAAAGTTCTGGCAATTCGGCATTGGCATGCTTCAGTGCTCTCCCAGCATCTGCGCCGGCCAGTGGAAAGTGTTTAAGCAGACGTCCTACAAGCTTAGTAGCTTTTCCTAGTAACTCCTGGTACCGCGCAATTGTAGAAATATATCGAAGGTGCAGAAGTGCTGGATTCCACACTAGAAACCTAGCAACAGCGCTTCAGCGACTAGTGTTCCTGCCCTCACTTCCTAGCGCCATTGCCCCAATAACCAGGTAACCTTGGTCCATCTCAAGTATGAGATATAGATAAAGGACCTCAGGACTGTGACGCCTCTTCAGCACAACTCTTTGCTGTTTGACAGTCGAGTTTAGTCGTTGTCTTGCAGTCCTTTATCACTGTTCAAAACTTGAAATTATCTTTGAATACAACAGCGAGCTAACTGTTTTGCTTTCTTCTCATCTCTTTACAACAACAAACGATGTGCAAGCTCACGAGCTCACAAGGATCAGGACCGGTACTTTGCAAGACTGCCTTTTGAAGTTCGTGCCAGCCCGACAGCGTACGCAGCAAGCTGTACGAGTAGTAGGTCCGCTAGGTGTGCGCACATGGTAGCCAGGACACCGAGAGGTGATGTGGCTCAGTTGGTTACTCAGTGGTGCTCAGGCCGTTAGGTTACTTGCCGATTGCGACGGTGAGTGCACACTACTTTTGAAGTAAAGTGGTGGCAGCAGTCTTTAATGAGGTTGAAAATTCACTACCGTAGAGTCGTTCGCCTGTGACCACATACTTGCTGGGTCGGTAGCAGCAGTGTAGGTGCAGTGCGCGCGGACCTCGAAGTTAGAGTCTGAGTTGCCAGTGGCCAGCTCTGAGGTGTGCCGGCGTCTGAGGCCGAGTTGCGGTGTAGTACGGTACTCTCCTGGAAGCGCGCGAAGAACCTGGCTTGCTTGGATTCAAGGCAGAAATTAGTTTGCTCTGGGGGTTTGAGGTGATTGATAGTGGCCGGTGGACAGTTCCTGGCAGACCACTGTCTAAACGGTTGTTATTGCGGTAGTGCTGCCCGTGAGAATGTCTCCTGATTGGAATCCCACGCAAGGAGCACAGTACCCGTGTAGCCCAGGCACACTCTGTGGTGTTTCATAATCTGTGCCTGATAAATCGCTTACCATATTAGTGGGTGAAGACAGCACCTAGGGGTGACGCCTTCTGAATCGGGGATATGGCGGCAGTGCTGTCCAGTGGTGTCAGTGCTTGTGGAAACTCCCGAGAAATCTGCACAGGCCTCTCTGAGAGTGTCTGGCCTTTAACGTGCTTTGCGGCAGAGCGAGGGCATATGATGGCCGCTTATTTGTTAGTGTACCCGTATTGGAGCAGCTTGCTGGCACTGCGATGTCGATTTGAGCTCTCTGGAAATTTGGGGATTCGGAGCCTGAGGTCTAGTGATCTGCGCCTAACTGAGGTTATGGAGGGTTTAGAGGTTGGCAGCATCACCCCATAATGATGGTGAGATCTGCATGGGATGTTGTCAGACAGTGCTTCAATTTCAGTATATGGTTGTTTATGGGGCTCTCCACCCCAGTTCTTTGCTGATAAAATGGTATTTTCTACAAGAAATTGAAGCAAGTGCAATACTTCTCAAATCTAGCAATTGTGTGCTTGGTTAAACATCTCTTATGGGTCTGGATTCGAGGAGTTTCATGTCACGAGGTTTCGACTGCGAGGAAGTGACTATGGTAGCGGCCTCACTCATCAAATGTTTCATGGCGCTTGCGGATCGGTCTAAATTACAGGGGTTGTCGTGGACAATTGTGCCTGCCAAGACGTGAATTGGGCGTTCTCATTGGCTCCTGGAGCTGTTTACAAGCAGGACCCAAGCTCCTTTCCTCAAGTTAGCTCCCGCCACCCCTGCTCCTGCCCCCCGCGCTGGCACTGACCTCACCCTCGCGACCTCGAACCTTTCCTTTTCCTCTCCTCTCGACCACCTTTCAAAACTCACACTTCGTTCAAGAAGCAGTCTCGCAAAAACACACGCTCTCTCCGCCATTTTTGGTCACTTTGGCAAAAGCAAGAAACAATCTGATTCAGTGTCCGTTCACCACGAGCTTGTTCCGTCTCTACTCGTAAGTCCGAACCTCAATCCGCCTCCCTGCAAGCTTCACCTTGAATTTCACGCTTCACACATCAGTACATTCCCGTGAACAAGGCAATTTGAATGCGAATGCCATATGGTGTTTGCTTTGCGATGGAGACACTCAGATCATCAGGCTCTTTCAAGTCGCAAGCTTGATTTGATCTTTAGCTAACTATGAAGGCAGAACAAAGCACGTTTGTTGTGCCCAAGCAAGCTCGGTGTCGCGACTGCTCTCAGGTTTGGATCTCGTCCCAAAACAAGCAATATCCTTCGTACAGAATCGATATCTACCTAATGACAAACACCCTCGACCCGCCATTGACTCTTGGCCATACTGGTCACCCCGTCAGGATGGCTCAACCAGGTGGACGCAGATACCCGGTCTCAGAGCTCAAGACTCGGAAGACCAGGTTACCTGTGATCATCTGCGACGTGAATGCTTTCCACGACGAAGCAGGACGTAAGTGGCTTCCTCATTGCTATTCGTGTGTGCATACTAACGAGATTCCTTAGCTGTCCTTACACTCCCGTATACCATTCTGGCCAACCCACAGCCACAGCCGATCGCTACCGCTAGATTACGCAAGCTTCCAAGAGGCATGGAGTTTACTAGCCGTTTCAACCCATCTAAATCCAACAAAACGTCGGAAGACTCCGATACCGAGGAAGTCGTCTTTCGCGGACATAACCCACCAAAGGCAACCACTCAGTGGCAGTACCGTCGTCTCAACGGCTCTGACAGATCTGAGAGAAGTGAGAGGCCAAATGAGCCGATCAATGCTCCGGTTGGAGATTACGCGCAACATGCCGCAAACTTCCAGAAGTTCTATCGTGCAGTGGTCTCTCCAAGCCACGTGCGCGTCACTGCTGGCGGTCGTATTGTGCCAAATGTTCGCGCTCCCCCACAACCAATATTCGTCTGGAACAAGGAAAAATTCTGCTTCGACGCCAAACACAACAAGAGCGATAGCTCGACTGGTACTAGCCAGGATGGAGGCCCACTCAAGCAGGTCGACTCGAACCTTCAGCACCGTTTCGGTGCCCTCAACATCGGAAGCTCTACTGGCGGATCACTTCAATCGTCCCGTACCTCATATGAGAAGTCCGAAGAGTCAGCAAACGGACACTCGACTCAACCTACAGTCGCCGAGTCTCCAGCAGGAGGCGTCAGCACGCAGCCGACAGGCTTACCACAGCCGATCAAGCTCTCTCCTCCGGAGAACTTTGATCCTATGAAGCCTTTCACTTATGTCAACGGCCTCTGGGTTCCAATTCCATACTCTGGTGCAAAGGCCGGCGTCCCTGTTCCTGTCATGCCGTTGAACAGTCCATTTGGGCCAGGATTTGCTCCGCAACGGAATGTCAACGCCCAGTTTCAGGCTCAGCATCAGCCGATGGGGGCATTTGGCTCTGGACCACCAACGGCCAAGCCAGCACAGAAGGCCACTTTGCCTTCGTACAACATTGTCCCCCCACAACTTCCTCAACAATCATTTAAGAACACGGATGCCTACTTTCGCAACCACAAGTCGGCGCCTATCCCGAGTATGAAGAATACTGAGGGTAACAGAAAGTTGCCTCCGCCGAAGATGATTATGCCGCCATCTTACGAGGAAGGCCAACGTCCGCCATCTACTCCTAAGCCTCCGCAAACCCCAAACGCTGTTCTTTTGGCGACTCTTCCTCCCCACATTGCCTGCTTGACACCATCTGCCGCCAACTATAGGATGCGCGCATGCCAGGCACAGATCGACCACATCGATCGTGAGCTGCAATATAATTTCCATCAGATCGATCCTCAACACTGCATGAATCAGCGCGCAACTATCCAGAACGAGATAGACGTTTTAAACAAGGTGTGCGTGGCGTGGGGGTCAACTTATGCGATGTTCACGCCAGTGGACAATAAGCCCATGGTTGTTGGCAGGTCTGCGCGCGCAAGACAGTCCGGAAGTGAGACCGTGCAGCCTGCTAAGCTAATTGGATTGGGTATCTCTGTGCCTTTCGAAGATCTCGGAACCCCAAATACTCCGGCTGACGTGTTTGCGGGTCGCTACTCTCCAAAACCTGCAAGAGCTACCACCTCCGAGAACCATGTCACATCAAATATCGGACATCAGAAGCCTCCAAGGGCTACCGTTTCTGAGTCACCTTATGCTGCACCAGTTGTCAGGAAGAAGTTGAGTCCATCTGCAGCAAAGGCGCCTGAGTTTAAGCCACGCAATCAGGCAGTGATCGAGACTCCAATAAAGCCAACTCCCGCCGGCAGAGGTCCGTCCACGCCGGTGCAGGAGAGCCCAAACCCATTTGATACTGGCTCGCCAGAGACTCCAATGAGTCCGGCAGCTCGGGCTCTTTCTAAGGAAACCGATGAAGAGGCTGAAGCACGCTTGATAGGATACAATACTTTGTATGCCTCTCCCGAAGACTCACCAGAGTCGTCGGAGCCAAAGAAGACCAAGAAAGAATGGGGCCCTCCGCCACCAATGTTTAACGCCGGTGGGTTCTCAAGCCAGAATGGTCATGGTGCTTCCGACAGCGGCCCATCTGCTGCCGGCTTTGCGCCTCAGATTTCTGTGCAGGAGCCAAGCCCAGAGACTGAGCAGGTTTCATTCGGAACCCTTGCGGCTCATTCTCATTACAACCCGATCATGAACGGTGTGCCATATCTCAGCGGTTTCAAGGGTCCAGAGTTCGAGAAAGCATCTGGCGGCAAGCCCCAGGAGTATCAATACAACAGACCGCTCTCCGCTGCGGAGTTCCAAGCAAGAGCTGTGTACTGGGGAACCAAGCCTGCTCCCCAGAACGCGAAATTGCCAAAGTTCGATGGGAAAGATTTCTATCTCGCTTCCCCGAAGAAGTTTCCCTCTGCAACAGCCAGCCAGGGTCAACAAGGACGTGTCAGCGAAGCTTCCACCGTCGTGCGCAAGGCTAGCTACAGTGCCAACACTTCCAAGGGCATGGACACCAGCGAAGAGGCTAGCATTCCCCACGGACTTACTCGCTCGTGCTATGAACAATACGACCTCAATGCTTCTGCGCAACCAGAGTTACATGAGTTACAGTCAAAGCGCTCTGGTGATTTGCGCGACAAAGCATATGCCGAGCGTGGCCATGCAAATGACACGATGGTAAGGGCTCCACCTCAACCACACCACAATAGACAACCAAAGCCAAAGCGGTCTCAAGATCTGCGTGAGATGGCATATCATCAGACGAAGGAGTACCACCAGTCCGAGGCTGCCCTTCAGGCTCAGTCCCAGGTACACCACGTCGTTTATCCACAGTCTCAGGCCTGCCACCAGACGAGTGAAGCTTCGCACGGCCATAGGCAAATGCGCCACAAGCCGTCCAAGGCTGAGCTTCGTCAGGCTGCTGCAACCCATGGCCAGACTCAGCAGCGTCAAGTTTTTGTTCAGCATGCTCCGCAGGGCGCACACCAGAACCCAAATCGTCCCAATCCACGCGATTGTATCCCCCCACCACGCAAGGCCATGGAAAACCGCCCCATCAATCCGGAACAGGCTAAGGCTACGAAGCTGGCCCCAGGCGATGAGGCTCGTCTCCAGTGGTTGGAGCATCATGGCATCCAAACCCACGCCGCCAGAGAGAAGGCCATCAGAGACGATAGAGAGAATTTCCTGTTGAACACTAAGACTGGAAAACAGGTGATGCAGGAGGCCAACAAGAGCCATTCTGGCCCTGGCCGGTTCATGCAGGCACACCAGGAGGAGAACCTTGACTTCGTGAAGGCAAATAAGGCTCCACTTGATCAGGCTCGCTTGAACAGATTTAACACTGCGCGGACCAAGATGGATGAGAGGCATGCGAGAAATTCTCAAATGCGGCCGAGTGTGGGCGATGATATTTTCACAAATCCAGCTGACGACATCTTCGGTTCCGGCTCTAACTATGCGGAGTACAACAAGGAGAACCTCGCTCACCCACATCCGACTGCCCGCGGTGAATTTGTAACTGTCGCTAGCCGCTACCAGCAACCTTCTGTCCAGCATCAGGCACCTGTGAACACCTTGCAGGCACGTTCTGGCAGCTATGGCGGAGTTGGCCAGGAGGGGGGTCTTACTCGCAGCGTCAGCGCTGTTCCAAATCCCGGCACCGGTCCAAACCCGGGTAGCGAGAACATGTCGGCCCTGATGAACGACGCTATCCACGCCAACCCCCGCTTACGCCACCGTGCGAGCGATCAGGGAATTCGCCAGACCGCAGTCATGCAGGTGACTCAACCATTGGTATACCAGGGCGGCCCTTACTTGCAGCCACAGTATCCTCGGGCTGAGAGTCCAGCTGCTGCATCGCTCAGGGCCAGATTGTCGGCTGACAACATGCGCCGTGAAACGCTTGACCGCGAGTATGCTCGTGACGCCATGATGCATCCATATAGCAATATGGCTGCTGCCCAGTCGCTCGCCTCGCACGTCCATAACGGCTATGGCCGCCAACCATTCCCACCGAACGTTGCGTACCATCCGCAGGCTTTTGCTGGGGCGCCACCGACTTTCACGGCTCAGCCTCAGATGAACATGCAGCCCGAGCCTACGATTGTGTATAAGCAGCAGGGCGGGGGATGGTTCCCGGTCGGCCACTTCCGCAACTAAAACAACATAAACATACATACCGAGAGTGCGAAGCGTCTTGAACGAAAGTGGGTCGCGAAATGCCTCGCACACCTAGGATCATCGTGGTCCATTGTATGAAGTCATTACTTTGATCTCTAAACCTGGCGAAATATCTTTCTCCGATTTGCCACACTTCATCAATACTTTGTATTTTTTGCGGACCGTGGGGCTGGTTTGTATCCTTTCGATGATTGGAAATACATACTTCGACCTCTTGCGTATGATACTGGTGTTTTTTTGAGCGCGATAGCTGAGGATATATGTTTTGCTGGGAGTTGGGATTGGTTATGACATGGCGTGGAGCGGGGGTAATGGGGGTGCTGTGGGTGTTTAGGTCTCGAGCTTGCGTGATGAAATTCTGACCGAAAGGATAACTGGGCTACTTTCGGTGCATGCTTATGTTGTGGTGTATGGATTGACTTTGTGGGAGGGTCGTGGACGGTCGGTATTGTGGTGAGTGCTGGTGGGTGTCATAACCGGGTTGCATTCTGTGCCATGAGTTGGCGCGGATACAAGGTCCATGGTTTCTCCATCCATTCGTGAGTGGGGATTCGCATCAGATCACACATTTATCAATGGGATTCGTACTCTATCTTCTTTGAGTTTAGCATCACCATCGGTGTTGGAGAGCCCGATGGTGGTTTCTCTCTCTCGGGGACTCAGTACGGATTTCACTTTACTACAAACTCGTAGGCTTCACTAGCTTTCGGCGGACATTTGCCTGACCACCTGGCATTCTGGGACCTGGATGAGGCGTGAGACACCTCGGACGTAAGCGGGACAGAAGCTAGAGGTTTTTGAAGAGGACGTGGGTTGTTCGTTGGGAGTGAGGGAGGATTGCTAGGGATTTCCTTTTGTTTCATGATTAAGATGGTTGTTACTTGATTATGGGGAGGTGTACATGGGCTGTTATGGGAGAATCTCTAGTTGTATCAGGAACACACGCTGCCCTGGCTTTGCTATACCCAACTACTTGTAGGGTGCTAGGTAGTAATATTATTTTGGCCTGAATGGCTTCTTGATGACTTGATTGTGGAAGCGTGATAATGTGTGAAATGATGTTGATGAACCGTGTTGAGCGTTGCACTCTGGTAGAGCTGCACTTCCTGTCGAGGCTAAGAACGTGGCCGAAGCTGTGGTGTTTGATATGGTGTTGACTCGGCCGATTTGGCAGTGACCCTGTGATTTGTGCGCACTCTTTTCGTGGAGACGTTAAGTCGCGCATGACATGATCCTATGCCGCAACATCTTTCTTGTGATTCAATCTTGCTGACCAGTAGACTAAGCTACCGTGTAGTCAGCTTCGTCGCTGCTGCTGATGTATACATGTTCTTTGTAGCCGCCTCTCGTGGATACAGTTGAAGACTGAGATGTATATTCACAGCCTTGATTTTAACCCTAGCTTCAGCCGTATACTGAGCGTCTTCTATTTTGTCTTTGGAGTTGAAATCTCTCTCTTGCGGTCGGTCGTCATGTCATGTCAGAGCCCTCAAGATTCATTTCTCGAACTCTTCAGCCATTAAAAACGGGAAAAACATGGAGTATGAATCTTTTGTGTTATCTAGTCCACCTGTCGTTCTACTCTGACAAATGCTGACGGCACCCTGTATTTAAGAGCTAAGCTTACGCTTCTCTGCGAAGTCAACCAAGCGCTCGCCCAACTTCGTCTGCTCGTCGATGATGCGCTTCATACTGCCGCATATTCTCTGAGTATCCGTCGTAGTCGTCGAGGTCGGGCACCTTCCTTCACAGCCGGCTGTTCAGGGAGTGCTGGAGCACTGCCTTCGGCGGTCGTCTTTGCCCTTTGGTTCCCAGAACCAATCCTCCACCACCTTATGTCCACCTCCTTTGACTTCCTCCCTCTCTTGAACAGCCGCCATCTCCACACGCCACCCGTCCCAAACATCAGGCATGAAGCTCGCCGCCCCCACATAGAGATCCGGCTCCCCACCAGACGGATTTCTCGCAATCTCCCACAGCTCAGGGCGGCCCTGTTCACTCTGGATCCTAATGCAACCAATTAGCCAGCCGTCTCAATATCTCAACATCATGATATGATTATGCACACTGTCCAGCTCTGTACGCAGTCAAGACCTCCTCGAACATGGCCGATTTCCCAGACGCATCAACAACAGAGCGCTTCTTGACTTTGTTGGCAAAAGCCGCACCAGCGACTTCGTCGGAGAGGGTCGCTTCCCCCACCCCTTTTCCAATTCGCTCTGGCATGCCTGGAAGTACTGTGGGGGGAGGGAGAAGTGCCCATCATGCACAAGATGTTTGGACGGTCGGCGAGCAGCTCGACCGCTCGCTGCAAGACTACGAAACGATCGATGCGGAGTCTGCTATGAGCCTGCTGACCCATACAAGAAAGCAATGGTATGGACACGGCTTACCCGTTGCGCTTGCCCTCGTCCAGACGCTCCCTCAGTTTGGCATTCATCTCAACCGCCACTTCTTGGGCCCGAACGGCTGCGACGGCGGCATTGTATATAACGGCTTCATGAGCCCGCCGGAGGGTTCGCAAAGCCGGGATGGAGAGGCATGTTTGCGGCTTTGGCTCACGGTGTTTCGTTTCGGAGTGATGAGCCTTGTTATGTTCTCGGGGGCTGGACCAAGGCGCCGATAAGGATGAGGCGGCGTCATTTATCAAGCGACCGGGCTGCAGACAACAGAAAAGCACGGCAGATAATAAAGGTACGATAAGCCGCTAACCAAGGCATTGAGCTGCTAACTAATTTGGCGTTATAGTGCGTACGGTACTGAAAAAAGGTACATCGAAATCGCAACGCCCTTTCGCGGCCAATACAGTTGTGCTCTCCTACCTTGTATACAAATAATCTGAAGCCAGGACGAATGTTGCGCAGTCACGAACCCGCATGACCCAACTTGGGTCACTAGACATGTTGCCACCCAGCCTGGAACAAGACCTGCATTTCGTCAATCAGACAGAAATCGCCAACCTCCTCCCTATTTTCGCCCATCGTCCGACCTTCTTCTATCCAACCTTCGACTCGCGCCAGCGCTTCTCGACTCTTCTTGGCCCGCCTCGGACCGCCAAACCACCGCCGTATACGATTATTCCACACACCCTTCACCCTCCGCCACCCAGTCGGCCAGCTACCACTCCCAGGATTTACCACACGATATGCTTCGGCGTTGTATCCAACTCTCACGTTTGGATTGAGCCATATCCCGCGGGGCTCCTCGCCGCGGCCTTCCATCGACGCCGCCATATCAGCATGGATAAAACAGCATTCTGAGCCCTCGACGTGTTTCTCCGCCAAGCTGTCCTCCACCCCCCGATACTCAACCCTCCGTCCCTGAGCCTCCGCATCATAGAGTGGAGCCGCCCTGATGGCCGCGACACCGTTCCAACAACTCCTCACCGTGACCGGCTCATTCCTTCTCGACTGTCCTCTCGACCTCCAGTCAAGGAAAAAAGGCCAGGGTTTGAGGGCCTCCTGGTCCCCCGCGTCGCGGAGGGCAAAGGTGTCGTAGAACTCTCCCGAGGTAGAGGAGAAGTCGAGAGCGCATACGCCATCCCAGGAGCCGTCACGGGTGGAGAGGAGGGTGACAATGTCCTCCGTGTCGAACACAACATCATTCAGCCATAACACCACATCAAACTTCCCCGGTGCATCAGGCGGTGGGTGGTAAAAAGGCTCCATGACCTTATTGCGGAGTGCTGCGAGGTACGGGATGCGGCGCAACTCGTACCGGCCTCGTGGGGTTAGGATCCAGCCCGGTTCTGGCTCTGTCACCTCCCTCGCTACCTCCGCGAGCTGGCTAGAAGGGTCTAAGATGACGCTCTGCGCTACGCCTAGGGAGTAGAGTTGCTGGGAGAGGGTGTGCAGATGGTATTTTGTATCGTCTATAGAGCCGGATTCGTAGCTGGAGAAAAAGACATTTTCAGGACCGACGTGCTTTACAAGGTCTAACACCGCATTATTCCAGTGGCTCGAGAGGATTGGAGCGTTGTTGCGGTGAATGGAGCCTATGAAGACCTTCGGTCTATAGCCTGGGGGTTTATCGGCGCCCCAGACCAGATTTAAGGTGGGACTTGTCGGGTCGGATGATGAGGACGGAAGCACGCGGTGTGAGGGTGGCGTGAAGAGGGTTTTGTTGAGGGCTTCGAGGAGGATGATGAGGATGAGTGCTGATGTGCAGAAACGGAATGTGGAGAGGGGTGAGCGGAAGGGTCGTGGAAAGAGGGTGCCGGAAAGCTGCATGGTGAGAGGGCTGAGAGGTTGAGAGCGGCGGCGCCGTTATGGCTGAGATGGCAGGTGGAGATGGCCGAGTACGTATGTCTGTCGCCTTTGTTGCTGTCACGTCCTGCTTCGCCGTGGTGCTGTCTCAAACGCGATAGCCACTCGTCGCGCTCGAGAACGTCCGCGCTAACCGCTTGCTCTACAGGTCATTGACGGTCCGTTACGACAGACGACAGCGGAATGCGATGAATAGCTCAGATTGGATTCCTGAAGGATATACTGCGGACAGAACAAGAGGAGAATACGCAACCTTGGGGTCTGCTCTCTCTGGGCGAGGCTGGGGCTCTATGCGACGATGTCCTTGACTCCTCTTCACAAGCTTCATTCCTGTGGGGTTTGGCATGTCGTCAATTCAGCCTCGTGCTAACGGCACGGAGGTTTCGAATGTTCAAGTGCCGACTGCCATGGAGCCAAGGAAATTGGCATTTGACAGGTGTGGGTTTGTTGCTTAGACCTTGGATCACGGAATCCTTCAGGGCTCATCCATGGTTGCGGTTGAGTGAGGAACTCTCGGCGATGAAAAAATTGTTCAGAATGTCAAGCGGCGGGAAGAAAGTGAGTATAGTGCCCAAGGTGTTGTCGAGGGCGAGATACGAACATCGGTGGTGAGCACGAAACCGGGCGGATGCATGGATTCGGCCAAGCTCATCTTGGCGTCAGGATCGAGTATGGCGTTACCGAGCGCAAATGAATTGTCCAGGTACTGTATCTTTACATTTGTAAGCCATGTATGGCAGTGCCTTTGTCCGTCCGCTTGGCCACTCGAGTTTGCATTGAGGCGCATTCGCCACTGCCCGAATGAGTACGAGTTACTTTTGTGGAGGCCTGTGAATGATTCGCGACAAGGTTACTAGTGAATCATTGGCATCTGGGGACCAAATCGAAGGAAGACAGTTTCAGCCAGAGCCAATCAACTCATTGGAACTTCCTATCCAAGAGATTTAGCATGTTAAAACAGAGAACAAGAATGCCACAAGTATTAGGTGATAAGATGACAGGTAAATGCTTTTATTGTGCCTCCTTGTTGAGGCCCTTTGCAACAATGCTGCCACAGGTCCCCGAGACCCTTTCCGCCCATGAGTATTACCGTTTATATCCCTACACACATACTCATACACACATATCAAATCGTATACTAGTGGCATATAAATGCTGGTGCCCACCTACCCATGACCCCCTATGAAAAAGCAAACCTTGATGATGAATCAAGGCAGTGGAATATAGCAGTAGATCGCCTGCATTCGATCGATTCCAGTCCTCGAGATCCCTGATATTGCCTGACTCTCGAGATCGTGCACGTCATAGAAGCTGTTACATAAACCTCTGTGTGGACTCATCATGGAAGATGGCGAATTCCGGCGGTGTGGAGTACTCAGTCGAGCTATCCTTAGCTCTCACCGAAGTCGCATTGGTGACCGTTTGATAATACTTCGGCAAACCCGTTATGATCTCGGTATGTTCCCACGGACGTCCCGCGGCCCAGCTGGGAGAATGCTTCGAATCCGTGAACGGCCCCATGCCGGGCAGCACATCTTCATCACGGAGCTCCTCGCCAACCTTAAAACGTCTCCCGGCACAATGCTACACCCAACCAAGTTCACGATGCTCCATATCTGTCTTGGGTGTCGTACGAGGATCTGCGATTAGATCGCCGCTCCAGGCCTGGGTCGCCCGACAGTCTCCTCCGCTGTTCGAGATCGACAGCTGCCCCACCCGTCCCGCATGGAGAAGCAATAAGCTTCGTGCGGTGGTGGCCCCGCGTCTAATTTCTTCAAGCGAACCTCCCTTTCCATGTCCGATGCGGAAGACAAAAGGCCACGCCGCCGTGGCAGTGAGAAGGCGTCGCATTCCACGGAGAAGCTTGGATAGGCCGAAATGAGGCGGGGCCGTTGATAACGTGCGGGATATTGGACATGATTTCTCGGTCTCCGTTTTGAGGAAATATGGACGGGCCACTCGATGGACAGTGGGCCGCTCCCGCCTTGACGGGCACTAGTGGATGCTCCTCGTCCCAAAACGGCAATTCGGTAAAGTGGACAGGTTCCAAGCAGGGCTCCTGTTTCCCGTCGAGCCCGCCCACGAAACAGCGCCGTGGTGTTTGCGTCGCTCCACCGGCGTTTGCTTCAGCAGGAGCTCTGTGTCCCTGAAATACCGCAAGCCGTCTTGGCAGGGTCTGCGTATCTACCCGCCCTTAATCGCGATCATCCCGCTTGGTCGAGTGCGGCCGTGACGACATTTATCTGTCCGGGCTGCGCTCTCCACCACGGCCGACCTCTCTCCGCAGGTCGGGCCCGCTGGAGTAAATATTGCGGTTGTCATTATAATGCGGTTGCTGCTGGTGATGTTGATGTGGCGATGGTTGTGGTTGCGATTGATACTGATGCGGGTGTGGATGTTGTTGATGGTGTTGCAAATGAATGGGTTGTTGGCGGGGATCAGTCCTGTCGTCGCGAGGCATGTGCGTTGTGTTTCTTCTGCCGCTGATAGGACCGTCCTGGTTAGGGTTTGTGTATCTCTGTTGATCAGGAGAGATGCCTATTTGTGAATTGCCCTCACTCTCATGTGGGTGATGACGATTCCTGCCGCGTGCATAATCTAGTGATCCTCTCTCGCTCCTCGAATGTCCACGGTTGCGTCTGTTTGGTGTCCCTGATGGACCGGATGTTGACGAGCCGGTGTGCGAGAACGGCGGCGAATGATATCGTGGTTGCGAGGTTGGCGGAGGCGCGGCTTGCTGTGGTCCTTGTGCTTTTCTCTTTCTCGGCGAGTTGGAAGATTGATCTATTCACGATCAATACGCCATTCCTTATCGATGCGGACCTTGCTTACCGTTAGGACTCGGCTGCGCAGTTGATCCTGATCCCTGGGTGGTCGGTGGTTGCCAATGATGGAAATAGAGCTGAGGAGAAGCGTCGGTCTCGTTTTCTTGGGACCGTTGGGATTCGAGTGGTTGGCCCGGGAGTGTTTGTGTGGGGAGGCCCTGTGCCGGAGGATTGATGTGCATTTCTCCCGCGTTCAAGGTATCCAAGCGTGGGAGCTGAGACGTCCGCGGTGGGCGGGCCAGAGCTGAAGGTCCAGGGAGTGGTCGGGGTCTCGACCCCGGCGACGACATGCTGTAGCCTGGGACAAATACTGATCCAGAGGAACCCGAAACAGCATTCGGTTGACTAGGTAATGGTGCCGGCATTGGATATTGCGATGATGCATAGGAGTGAGAGATTTGTCCATCTTCCCTCCGTATGCTTGGTGAAGGTGGGCGCGTCGCGCTCTGCGGCTGCATTTGCAGTTGCTGCACTTGAAGTTGTTGTGCTTGCGACATGAACTGCTGCGCCCATTCGAGGCTGGCGGTTGGAAGGTTTCCGCCGCCCATACCAGCAAAGACCATGGGAATCAGATAAGGTGGGATCCCTCCAGCCAACGACGTCTTCAGCATATCTTGCTCTATCCTCCTCTGCTCGAGCCGGAGTGTCTCTTGTCGAGTCTTCTCTTCCTCCTGCCTCCTCCTGTCCTCCTCTGCCTTTGCGGACAGCCAGTTTCGCATAGAGTCTTCTTCGCCGCGCCATTGTTGAGGCGGTGCAGGTAGTTGACCGCTTGATGGGACCAAAGACTGGGAGTCTCTCGATGACTGTTGCGACACAGAAGCTGGTTGAGGAAGTGTCATCGCAGCCGGCGGAGGCAACCCACGATGCGGTGTAGACATGGGCTGGTCCGCGCTGCTTTTCCGGAGTGCGGACGGAGGAGGTGGAGAATACGTTGGTCCGGCCGACGAAAGTGCCGGTGTGTAACGCGAAAAGGTAGACGGAGGCGTAGGTGGTGCGTAGTCATGAAAAGACTTGAAGCCGTGGTGGTTTGATGGCTGCTTCAACGTGAGCAACATTGCGAGGAAGAAGCTTCTTCTAAATAAAATAAAATGATAAATGCATAGATTCCGACATGTAATTTGAGGTAGTGTCTTCCAAGCTACAATCCGTCCGCGCGTATACAAAACGAGTGTAAAAGACGGCAGAGTTCCTCGACAAATAGAATAAGAAGAGGAGAGACGTTAGATGAGAGTGGAGTTCAAGCTTGTCGAAGTTGTGTTTCGAAAGTCGAAAGAAGCTTGGGGACATTTAAGGTAAGCTACGGAGAGGTGGGGACCCCTGTACATTTTAGATGGAGCCGACCAGGAGAGAGGAGGGCCCACCAACGACCCAGCAGCGTGACGGGATGAGGATAACGTTCCAAAGATGTCCATTAGACGGGTAAACTTGTAAGAGGAGCATTCGCTTAGTTGGAAGAGGGTGGAAGAGAAGCGCGGGTCCAAGAGAGGCGGGGGTGGAAGAGAAGCGCGAGTCCAAGAGAGGCGACGGTGGAAGAGAAGCGCGAGTCCAAGAGAGGCGAGGGTGGAAGAGAGGCGCGAGTCCAAGAGAGGCGAGGGTGGAAGAGAAGCGCGAGCCCAACAGAGGCGACTTTTGTGAAAATCAATGCTCGATAAAGACCTTCCTTCAAAGCTATGGAAACCCCCGATTTTCGTCAGGGAATGCAGGCTCAATGGCTGGCCGTTGGTGATACTCGACAAAGCATTCAAAGTCAATGCCCTAGCCAGGGATCGCAAGATTGAGGTGGGGGGAGGGGTGGGAGAGGTCAGGCACGACACAAGTACAGTACAGTACAGTACAGTACAGTACAGTAGTACACAGGTATTGTTCCATTACAGTAATTCTGGGTGAACGGACCAAGCAAGCGGAGATCTCTGTTTTGGCTACCACCAATCAAAACACCCGGAACTTCCAGTGATTCTTCTGGAACAGGATCGGGACGCCCTGTCGCATTCTGGGCGCACGTCCGCATTTTTTGGGGCCTGTAAATTGGGGCTATGGCGAAATTACTCAATTGGGCACATTGGGCACATTGGGCACATCGGGCACATCGGGCACATCGAAAAGCCGAACATGTCGATACACAGAATTGAGGTCATGCACAGAATTGGCACATAATTGAGGTCATGCCCAGAGAGGAAGCTGCGCAAAGGTTAAAGTCGGCCAGGGCAAATTTTCTCCAAATTGTGTTAGGTTGGTAATGCATTTGGGGTTGGCAATGCCTCGAGGTTGGCAATGCCTCGAGGTTGGCAATGCCTCGAGGTTGGCAATGCATCGAGGTTGGCAATGCACATTGGGGCTGACGTGGGGTTTTCTTGTTGTGGCCGTCTCTTGAGGACGTGCGCATCGCCTTCTTCTGTGGCCTGGAAGTTCTTCGGAAGAATGGCAAAATTCTGCACGCCTCATCTGCAACTGATTCATCTGCAATTGGCTCATCCACAATTGATTCATCCGTAATTGGCTCACCTGTCATTGGTTCATCTACAATCGATTCATCTGCAATTGGCTCATCTACAATTGATCCATCTGTAATTGGTTCATCTGCAGTTGGTTCATCCGCAATTCACCCATCTGCAATTCATTCGTCTGCAATTGAGTGATAGGCGTTGTGTGTGGTCAATTAGGAAACACGAGTCGGTGGCCATTTTTATTTTATTTTATTTTATTTTATTTTATTTCTTCTTATTTCATTTTATCATTTCTTATTTCATTTTATCGCTTTGACCGCGACAGGCATCCCTCGCGAAACTTCCCATGTCGCCATCCTGGTTGCTGGACCAATTGTGATGCACCTTCGCGCGTCGGCTAAAACCATGAAGGAGATGATTCCTGCAGCGGCAGTCGCACAGTTGATGTCCGGACGGCCCAAGCTGAGCTTGCTGATGCACGAGTGCGGACATAAGATGTGGTGAGGGAGCTGACGCTGTGGCGTTCTTGGTTTTCGAGTGGATAGTCGGATACGGACAGTTGCCAAGTAGCGTTGTTGGCAGCGTGTCTCTCAGGTGTGAAGCACGCGTCGCAGGTCATGATCAACATTCAGCGACCACAGTGGGGGCCCAAGTGCACACAAGGGATGAATGAGCGTCCATTGCTCGATAAGCAGCTCGACGTCAAATAAGTGCTCAGGGCCCAAGCTCCGCTTCTGGCAGGGTAGAGGGGTGCTGTGGTCCTGCAATTCTGGCAAGCCCAGGGTGACATCGCGGCGGCAATGTGCATCCCAAAGCGACAATATCACTGGTCACGGTGTGACGTGTCTCGTTCTGATTCTCTGTCGTTCGGAGCCTCTGTCGTTCGGAGCCTCTGTCGTTCGGAGCCGCTGTCCTTCTGATTCTCTGCCCTTCCGAGTCTCCGTCCTCTGCCCTTCTGAGTCCCTTCCCTGTCCTTCTGACAAAGTGCGCGTTTGCCACTTTCAGAGTTATGCTTGTGGCTCAGTTGGACGCATCATCTCCTCTTTTGGAGTTTTGCGGGAGTCGTGGTGCGCCACCTCATCTGCCCCTCTAGTCTAGAACCGCAAATCGATCGAACAGGGCAGTGTTACATCGTATGATACTCGGTCATGAAACTGAGGGAGCGACAAGATTGAGGTTGCACTGGATTCCACGACTCGCTTAGGGAGGACCCGAACTCCGGACGTCCGTCCTCTTTCGGCCGTTGGAATGAATGTGCGACGGTGAGAAAAGAAACCAAGCGAGAGAGAGGGGAGATTGCAGGAACGGCACAGTAGGTGTCCGGCATGGAAAGGGAGATGAGGTTTGCTGTGGGGAGTATGGATGAGTTGGGTTTCGAATGCTCACAAGGGCCATTCACCCCGTACTCGTTGACTGGTTTCGCAAGCTGAATACGGGCGGACCGTCTTGGTAATAGCGACACCGTATACACATCATATCGAGTGGGCAACTGAAAACTGTCACGCATAAGAATCTATGAAAGCGGTTCACCTTGCATAACGCATCGTCGCTTGGTCCCTCTCATAAATGCCATCAGTCCCAATCGGGAACTGATGCGGATGTGTATTCGTCCGTTTCGGTGATTGCGCGCCCAACTGGCCAGTGAGTACTCTACCGAGTACAGTACAGAGCTTTGACTGTCTGCCGCTGTTTCGGGTCTCTGGGATAAGAAACAAGCGACGGTGATGTCGACGGAAGAGGAATGAGACGGGGACGAGAGAGAAGATGGAGTGAATGGCAAGACTAGGCCTATGACGAAGTTCGCTCAGGGGTCTCGTCAGGGACATGAGGAAAGAGCTCCAACAGCAAATCGAGGTTGTGCGGGAGGCACGCACCATTCCTTGAATCACTTAAGCTTCGCGCGGTCCCCTTCCAAAGCCGGTCGCCAAGGCACGCGACCGACCTCTTTACAACAACAAGGGGCGAAAATGGAAATCGTATTCATTCTCAATAATTCAATTCAATTCAAATTCATAAACAATAATTTAATCATTATCAGTGACCAACGTCGATCGAAAAAAATTTGGCCAACATTTTTGCAACTTCAATGGATTCCTCTGACGTGCACAATGATCACCGGTTCAGCAGTGGTGAGGATTAAACCCCTCTCTCAGCACGCTCATGATATTCGTTCGGCTTCAACACAACCTTACATCACTATCTAGTGAAGTGGCTCTACATTTCGAGCATACACCTTGCCTGGAGTTGCCACACTTGTAAGACGTACCGCCGAATATTCAGCCGCTGATGTCTGATCTGCTTTTTGACAAACTTTCTGGGTGCAGCGTGCGCCACTACCTTTCGATTATCACCGCAACTTCTACCCAAAGTGGTCTTGAAAAAGTTGTTGCTGCGCTGAGAATATACGAGTGGCAATCAGAACTATCGGCGACGTTACCGGCGATTCAACGCGCGTCGACAGCGACTATCCCCATCCAAACCTCTTCGATCTACGGGGCGAAATGCTCTGCCAGGAGTTTCAAATAGAACCCCCGCCCTATCTACCCAGGTATAGAAACGGCAGTGGTAAAGATGCTCGATATCTCTCCTTTTCAGGATACCCGGAAGCAGGGCGACGAGCGGCATCCGTCATGTCTTGCCAATATCAAGGTCCAAAAACATCAATCGCAGATCGACATCCCGACAACATCACACTCGTACGACACCCGACCACCAGGTAAACGATCAATTCCCTCTTTATCCTTAAGTCATTCGCCGTCCCACAAACTCGCGACGGCGCCCGTGTCAGGCCGCCTTTCGCACTGATCGATGACTTTTCAGCTTCTGCCGTTCGTTGACTGCTTACCGAGCGTTCCTCTTGGGGGAGCAGATCGCTGGCGAGACGGGTGCCGCTCGCTTACGAGGGGCGGCAAAGATCGCCGCGAAGCATCAACGGCGGCCGAGCGATCGGCGAGCGGCACCACAGCGGGCGACGCCTCGGTATGCCTTGGGCAGCCACTGCCAACCACTACGTCGGGACTGCACACTCGACGTCTGATCAGCCTGCCTTTCGCCGAAAGCACAACACACCGAATGCAATAATACCACACACACCCCAATTGCCACGAGCTAAGCACCCGCGGTACTCGTGGTCGCGGGGATAACAGCACATGGCCGCGCTGATAAGGCAAGATGTGCTAAGGAGGCACTGATGCGTCGCCAGAAACGTGAGAAATGCATGCGACGTCGCATTGTCGCCTAACGCTCGGCAACGATCTGAGCCGTGACCACCTCCGCTGCTGCATGCCCACCCACACGGTCCTTCCGCAAATTCGTTTTGGTTTCCAAACTCGGCCAGTCTCGTACTCTGTCAATATGATCGCCGAGTCGCCTTCTGCGGCGTCGCCGGCCGACGGAAGCTTACCCCTCAGCACCTGCACGGCTTCCCAGATCACAGGACGAGAAGAAGATTTGTGTTTCATGCGATGAGTGGAAACTTGGTCGAGGGTGAGGGAGAGAAGGACCTCGGCATGGGGTGAGACAACGACATGAGGGCGATGTTACGCTGTAAAACGCCTGGCGGTATCAACGTCGTCACTTTCGCTCATCGAAGAGTTTGCCGGGCACACTGTCTTATATGGCCAGAGCGGTCACAGAAAAACAGGATGAGAAGGGAGAAAGGCGTCGGCCAGGACGACGTTTCCCACCTCGGTTCACGAAGAGAAGGACGACAGCGCGAAAAGTTTCCCCGAGTTCGGGGCACGTGGTCACAGTGTGATCGGATCTCTGTAGTTTTGGTCAAGTCCTGTTATTGCTTCGAAGCTGCCTCTGCCCTCAATCGGCTGCCTTGGTGCGCTGTGCTCTATTCAGATATGCCATGCTTCTTGCGTTGACACCGTGCCCGAGTGGTAGGCTCCCTCAAAGACTTGGTTTGAATCTGATGTCTGGGTTGCTGTTCTACAGTGTCTTCCTTCTTATCGCTTGCCCAATTTGTCTCGTTATTAATACCTTTATTACCCTTCCCCGTGCCGTCGTTGCTACCAATTGCTGTCCGTTCCCCGTGCTATCGTTGCTACCAATTGCTGCCCCTCCCCTGTTTGCAAGTCCTCATCGAGACCTCAACTATACAGTAACTGGGCAAGAATGCTCCACAGGACTCCCCATTCCGCGCCCAACGGCAAAATAAAGAAAATTAAAGTATAAACGGCGCCCCCAGAATCAAAAACTACAAATTCCAAACGCCCTCCCCACTCACTTCTCTCTAAAGTGCAACCCACTCAACGTCTTGGCCCCTTATCGCAAACCTCCTCAAACAGCGCCTTCCTCAGGAGGATTCGGATGCGTCGACATCGGTGGTTGGTGCAGGCTCTTTGATATCCGGAATTGGCTTGATAGTGGAGCTGCTGGAGTCGGAAATCTCAGATGCATCCTCGAGGATCTTGACGCCAGTCATCATGTTCCCGGTTTTCTCGGAGACGATGAATGGCTCCTCGTCTTCGCCAAGGCTATCGACATTCTTGCCAATACTGGACTCGGTGAAGATTGAGCTCGTAGTGACATCGTGCATCTCCCTCGAAACATTCTTCGCTGGCTCTATATTCTTCAATGGCGAGAGATCATCCATCGATATATCCGACTAGATCATCTTGCTAAAGTCAAGGCCGTCGAGCTCAGCACCGATATTCATCTTGTCTTCAACTGGAGTGGCAGTAGTGATAGGACGGAGTGACGAGTGCCTGAGAGGGGAAGAAGACTCGATCTGTCGTCATTTGCGGGCTGGTGTCTTGGTAGCGATCTCAGAGTGCTTCATGTCATTTGGAAGCTCGCTCTCGTCGTTGTTAACCATGGAGTTGTCGTCGACTAAAGTCTGCTGAGCTCGAGCTGCGCTACCTTTGCAGTTCTGAACAAAATCAGTGCGCTTCTTCTTTTGGCGGAGGTCGTTAGTAATGGCAACAGGTGTAACGTCCAGGAGAGAACCAGTTAAAGGTGGTACGATCGCCTGCAGGAGTGTGGTCGTTGTGGTTGGGTTCGTTGTGGGTGAAGTTGGCTTCAAGTGGGAAGATATGGCCACGTGGAATGCTGTCGAATCCCCACCCCAACGCCTGATCATCGAAGCGGAAATAATTGAAATACGTCCACTTGTTCAGCTTCTTCGTGGAAAGGAGGCTGCTGTCGTGCTGTAAATTGTCAGTGGTCATTCACATCTACCATGCGCCAGTCTGGCTTACCTCAACCTCCGACCAGTCATGAACCTCCAGTACATTAACCTTGTAGCGGGTAAAGTTCCACTCAAATCCCGGGAGGGAATCGATCCTCATTATGTCCAGGTAGATATGCCGGATTCTCTCGTACTCCAAGCAATCTGCCACCGTGATCTTATTTACTCTGACGGATGCGCAGACTGCCTTCCGGAAATTGCTGGCTGGCATGGTCGCCTGGCTGCTTTCCGGTCTCCTGTGCAAGAAGCGCCCAGTGGCCGCTGAAGAGTGCGCAGTGGAGGCGCTCGTTCCAGTTGATCTCCTTGCGCGCCTTACCTACCACGGTGGCATGCATGTTGAAGTCGGATGGAAGATCGCCGATGTTTACAGCTGGTTGCGACACCTTGACTCTTCGTATGGATTGAATGTCGATATGGTACACTTGTATCGTGTTATAGAATATAATGAGCTCGAGGATCAATTGACAAAACCACGAATGGGTAGTGTATTGTTGTTGGTCCACGCTGTGCAAAGACGGACGGCTGTGGATGTCAGGTGATGGGATCGAGGCAATATGACAAGAACACCATGCTGTCGCCGCGCTAGCACATCTGCACCCTGCGCAAGGCGCTAAATCCACCCAGACCTTATGCCATCACGACAAAATGAAGAAACGACCGCTTAGTCCACTCTAGTCTAAACGCAAGGCAAGGTAAAGGCCGCCTTTTATAGAAGCAACCTCGGGGTTTGATACACTCACTCACATTTATAGCAAGAAGATACTTATCAGCGATCAGTGCCAAACTTCCTAATTGCTCCCAAAAGCATTACAATCTACAATTATCAGCTCCCTCGTGCCAATCCTTGTGGTCTTTCCAAAATCTCTCTTGCTTTCGCTTGGTCGCCAGCGGAATACTCGCCATCTGCCGGTTTACCACAATTGTTGTCATCGACAGTCGAGCCACCACCTATCGAAGCTTCGAAGCTGACGCCGTCCTGCTTCCTTACTGGCTTTCCAGAAATATTGTCGTCGGCCGTAGACTTGCCAATCATCGGCGCCCTGAAGTTCTCCCGGATGGCTGGAACGTTGGTAGAGCGACTCCCACCAATCTGCGCATTCCAAACACCTCGTCACGCCACCAGAATCAGAAGTGGCCGGAGTGGCAGTACCCAGAGTCGCCGAGCTGGAGGCTCCAGGGCTACCGGAACAGGAAGGGCAGGGTCCAGCATCCTCAAGCACCTCGTTGGACTGGTTGCGGCGATTCGAGCAGCGGTAGATGGTATTGATGTCGCCGTTTGTGCGCTTGTCGGCCGCTGAGGGGAAGTGGTAGACTGGCTTGTGGACGAGGCCGGCTTGGAGAGAGGAGGCACAGGCGTTGTTGTCGATGGAGGTGTGGCCGCAGGGGGTGCGTGCGCAGGGAGTGGTGGTGCACATGGTTGCTGGTGGTGCGGTTGGAAGTTCGGTTGGAAGTTCGGAAGGTTGGATTGGTGCGTGATAATGGCTTGTGGAAGATGTTATGGAAGCTGCTGATGATGGTGGAGAAGAAACGACAGGGATTCGGGGAGTATGTGAAGGCAAGCAGCACAGGGAACGTCGAGAACAGCGTTCGCGGCGATGCAGGTGTTCAGCCTGCCCTGGCCTAGGACATCGGCCTCCACTTTGCTCCATCCGCCCATTCCGAGCTCGAGTTCAGATCTCAACTAAAGACTTTTCATGCGAGAAGGCTCATATTCCCTGCTCACATTTCGATCCGCCCTTGGTATTGTAGTGCCAGAACAAGCAAGAGAATGGATTCCGCTTCCCGTTTTATGCTATTCTCAGCTCGAGGACAAAGCCCTCAACTGCCGAGAAAGAAGCTACACCGCTCGACCTGCAGTTACACTGGAACAAGCACAAATGAAATACAATTCTGATACCCAGGCAGAAATATCATTAAATGCATGCTAGACCGCAGAACTTGACATATCAAAGCAAACCTTGGGCCATTACCGCAATGGCGAGGAGTTGAAAAAAATGTTGCTGGACAACAGACATGTGGACCGAAATCCCTTTGAAGAAATAAGTATATTCCAGAAGCCTCGGGGGTTGTGGGGTCTCAGAATATACTTTTGCCGCGCTTCTCTTAAACGGGTATAGCTCTGAAGATGCTGGTGTCGCCCGAGTAGTTGGAGTGAAGTGTGTTGTATGCCGCACGTGAGCCAGAGGAAAGAGAAGCCTGGTTGAGTCTCGTGTGTGAGGTCCAATACTATACACCTCAGCCGAAGGCCTGGCACGTATTCAAGGTGTCAAGCGAGCCCCCAGGAATCCGCCGATATATTGTACGTAGGCCCCATAGATAGTATTAGTTAGATAATTGATTCTATTGATTCTATTGATATATACTGTACCGTGCTATATACTGTGACATTACGACGCCCTATTCCGCCTGCACTTATCGGTAATACTGAGGTTTGTGCTGCAGCGCCAAGCCAATTATCGGCAAGCAATTCCAACAAAGTGTAATCAGGAACTGATAAACGCTAAACCGGTCCTGGTACAACCGCGCGGCTGAAGCTGAGCTCCAAACGTTCCCATTGACGTAACGAACCCGCGTAGCAATACATTTGATCTCTACATCCAAATTTGTGTTTGATTCCTGACGCTATTGTGATCATATTATTTCTACGTTACGAAATTGCCATCTGACCACTGACTTGACACATCTTCAGCTCCACTCAAGGTGGTCTGACACCTCGACAGCCTTCTCAGCCTCGTCGCAACGACGACAACTGATATCCTCCCAGGTCCTCATTTCCTCAAGCATACACAGGATGTTCGCCTCACGACTGCGCCTGTCACGGCAAGCTCTCGGCCATATCTCTCACCCGCAGACCCTTCTTTTCTCCACCACACGATGCCTCCGTCAAGCCGCCCCCCTCGAGAAGCAGCGCACCCAGCGCCCAGCAACCGCACCAAAGCCAGCGATAAACATAAGAGACATCCGCGAGCGCCCAATTGACTACTCCTCCAATGCCCTGGCACGAAACTGCAAGCCGCAATCTGCATATCCGGCCAAGATAGTAGAGCTGCATGAGCAATCTGTCGCTCTGCAAAGAGAAGCAAGGAGCATGAGGGAGGTGAACAATATACTCAAAGGCCTGCTTGCCAATCCGACATCACAGAACCTCATCAACGATGCGGACGAGAAAGGCCTATCTGCTATCGTTGAAGATGGGAGGGAAAGCATCATCGCCAAAGCGAGGGAGTTGAAGGAGGGAATAAGCAAGATCGAAGAACAAGAAGGACCAATCTTCAGGCAAATCGACGAGATGGCCGTCCAAATGCCGAATTTCTCCTCACCCGACTCACCAATTGGGAAGAATGCCAAGTTGTTAGAGCTGATAGGCACACATCCCGAGCACGGCGACACCACAGACCGCGTCTGGAAATCGCACGTCCACATCGGGTTTGAGCTGGGCCTACTCGATTTTGCGTCAGCAGCACAAAGCAGTGGCTGGGGGTGGTACTACCTACTCAACGACGGCGCGATGCTAGAGCAGGCTTTAATCCAATACGCCATCTCCGTCGCGCGGTCAAAGGGCTGGGGACTTGTCAGTCCGCCGAGCATAGTGTACTCGCATACCGCAGCCGCTTGCGGATTCCTGCCAAGAGACACAAATGGAGAGACACAGGTCTACGCGCTCCAACAAGTGGAAGAAGATAAAGCGCGTGGGGTCCCAGAACTGTGCCTTGCCGGCACAGCCGAGATTCCTCTGGCAGCAATGGGCGCAAACCGGGTATTTTCTCCGTCCGAGCTCCCACTCAAGAACGTAGCAGTCTCCCGCTGCTACCGTGCCGAAGCAGGAGGCAGAGGCGTAGACACCAAGGGTCTGTACCGTGTGCACGAGTTCACAAAGGTAGAACTCTTTGGCTTCACATCTCCAGATCTCGAGGCATCGACAAAGGTCTTTGACGAGATTGTCTCTATCCAAAAACAGATCATTTCCGACCTCGGCCTGCATGCTAGAGTCCTGGAGATGCCTACTACGGACCTGGGAGCGGCAGCTTATCGCAAGATCGATATCGAAGCTTTCTTCCCATCGCGCGGGGATCGCGATAATGGCTACGGAGAAGTGACCTCGGCGTCTGTGTGCACGGATTACCAGGCTCGTAGACTCAATGCTACGGTGAAGGGTAAGGGTGTGGTGAGTGGCAAGGATTTTGTGCACACTGTTAATGGCACGGGTATGGCTGTGCCGCGTGTGCTGGCTGCTATTCTGGAGAATGGATGGAATGAGGAGACGTACACGGTGAAGGTGCCTGAGTGTTTGTGGCCCTGGATGGCGGGGGTGAAGGAGATTAAGGCCAAGGTTAGTCCGTATATGTAGGTAGTATAATTGTCGGACGTGCCGATAAATCTGGTCCTCCTTGGCGGTCTGGGAAGGCAAGTTGCATAGGTTTACCACCCTCCCAATTTGCGACCTAACCAAAGCTCAATCTCGAAGAAAAAGCACCTCGAAGTAGGTGAGCATTTGTAAAATAGGTTTAAGATTTTTAAACAAATGGATTTCATTTAAAAAATCCTTTCAATTGCCACCTTTCGAGGTCTTTTGTTGGTTAGAATACGATTGTTGTGCCGGCAGAATGCTTAAAATATTGCCCAAAAGCAAAGCGGTGAGCACATGTAACTTGCTTCCCTCAACCGCTAAGGAGGACCAGATTTATCGGCACGTCCGACGATGATAGCAGAATTTCAAGGCTTGCAACCATTACCTGTTTTTCTATTCTGTGAGATTTCTGTTATGATGAAAGAGTAGTTTCTGAATGAGCCAATCTTTGCGCGTCCGGCGTTCTTTACATATCTTCTTTTATAGACTTCGATATGAATTTCTTACGACTATCCTTTTGAAAACCAGTTAAAAAGCCGTTTCCCCGCGCGCCCCCCCCCCTCTCCCCTAAAACCGTTTAACATGCTGTCTACTCCGAGAGGGTTTAGCAAGTTTCGTTACCAACGGTTTGTTCACGAGCGAGTCTTCAAAACTGGTTGACAAATCGTTCACTCTTCCAGAGTTCGGCCAACAAACCAATTAATAACCTAACGTCTTCGGGAGGTTTTATAAAAGAATTCAAATTATCACGCCGTATTACTATGTTAAACCAACACCTAACCCTATCATAGTCCTTATTTCATGCTTCATCATCCAATCCATCAGTGTAACAATACTAAAAGTCGCTCGCTACTAATAACAATCGCTCAATCGCTAGGTATTTGCTCGCTTGCTCAGAAATAAACCACTTCAATACAACGTAACCTCAACTTCGTCTCTCAATCTCGACATCATCGGTGGATCTCGACTTCGGTTCGATCACGCAGGCTCCGTAAACATCAACAAACCATTGGCCCCTGCCACCTCACTCTGCGGAGTCTCCCCCGCCTCCGTCTCAGTGTACTCAGTATACCCCGACTCAGTCTCCGTATACTCACTATAATCATCGGTATACTCTGTGCCGGCCACACTTCCCGCCACCTCCTTGGGACCTACACTCGATCTCCTAAGAGTACCTGCATCACCAACCCCATCGTCCACCTCATCCGATTCATCCACAACTTCCTCCTCCTTAACAGCCATACTTCCCTTCTCATCATTGATTCCCAACTCCCCATACGCACCCCTGGTATTGCCACCCCAACTCGACTTCCTCAAAGCCGCAGCACCAGTAGGTTCCTTCACCGAGTGACTCCGTTTAAATCCTCCAGTGGGTGTGCTGTTCCCGACCATATTCAGACTAAAGTTCCGCCTAGCATCGTTAACATGCGCCGGCACAAGCGCCCTCGGCGCCTTCATCGCAATATTCATCGCGCTCTGGGCCGTCGTATACTTCGGGCGAGACCTCACACTCGCGATACTCGAAGTCGCCTTCGACGCCGTACTGGCACTGCTAGGGTCTCTCAGCTCCCTCGGTATCGGCTGTCTGTGGCTAGGTGCGCGCTTGAGCGACATGTCCTTACGAGATGCTGTGCGAGAAACCATGAAAGAGCGGGAGTGGTCGATTACTGCCTCCAGGATCCGGCGCTCGAGCCCTTCGGCGCGGGTCTCCATGTATGCCAGTTCTTCACGACGGATGTGGAGTGCTGTTTCGAGGCTTGAGACGTCGGCTGCTAGTTTAATTTTCTGGTGTGCCATCTGCTCTTGCCCCGCCCTCAGCTGTGCCACGGAGTCCTTGAGTTTTGCGGCCTCTTCGCGATGGGTCTGGATATCTGCTTCTACACGTTCTTTTTCGGCCAGACGACGCTCAAGAAGGATTGCGGCTTCTTCGGCTTCTTTGACCTTGTCCTCGTGGTCGTTGGCGATGCGCAAGGTCTGAGCTTGCACGAATTGGGACACTTCAGAAGCGGTCTCCACAACTTTCTTGTGGATGCCATCGAGCATTTCGAGCTGAGTGAAGGTCTTACCGGCTTCGGCCATGTGGTCGACAAGCTTATCGAGCTTCTCGTGTACCTGACCGTCGTCGTACTTCTCTGGTTGCGGAATATTGGTGATGAGACCTTGGATCGTGGTGTCAGAGGATTCTTTGTGGTCTGCCAACTTCCTTTCCAGTGCTTCCGTAGAGGTCTTGGAGTGCTCGAAGTGCTCGCCGACAAGCATCAAGACATCCTTAACCGACTCAATAATCTGTGGCTGCGTCTCCTTAACACCCCCCTGAACAGCTTCGATAGCTGTTAATGTCTTGGCGACTTCATCGCGAATTAGCTGTCCCTCGGCCTTGACATCAACATGTGTTTCCTCAAGCTTGGTGAAGGTATCATCAACGCGGCCAAAGACGGTCTTAGAAGCCTCATCCATCTTCTCAACCGAGTCAGTCAATGCCGAGCCCAGCGTATCAATGAGCAGCTTCAGCTCCTCAGCCAACTCCTTAGAACCAGCCAAAGTAGTCGTGATCTCCTCAGTTTGCTCTTCAGCCGCTTTGGTTTTCGCATCCGCAGCCTGTTGAGCATCATCATATTTGATAATCAGATCCGAGAACTTCTCATCGATCTTCGTCCACGTCTGCTCAAACTTCTCATCGTGCTCTAGCTTGACGCCTGCCACGGTTGCCGCTGACTCCTCAAACTCCTTTTTAACCTCCTCCAACAGCTTCTTCGCCTCTTCAGAGACAACGGAACCGGTTGCAAGAGTCGTGCCAAATGCAGCGAGAACAGTGGCAATCTCAGAGACACCAGTAGAGCTGGACTCAACCTTCTCCTTGACGGCATCTCTGAACTCTCCAAGCAGGGTCTTGACTTCGCCTACTGACTCAGAGACACCAGCGATTTCAGTCTGGAAGGTAGCCAACTCTAGAACATCCGATTCTTTAAGTGCCTTGATTTGTTCTGACACAGCAGTGATATCTTCCTTGCTAGCCATATTCGTTAGATCTTCGGACATCATCTTCTCAAGCTGCTCCTTAACGCTTAAGATAACAACAGCAACGTTGCCATCATTCTCCTGTGCATCTTTGACATCCTGAAGCATGACCATGACGTCCTTAATTAGCGACTCGGCATTGGCGACGTCCTCTTTCGTAGCCGTCTCAGGAACATATGAAAGCAGCTCATTGAGCGAGCCCTGTACGTCTTGGATGATATGCTCAACCGCGTCAATATGCTCCTTCTTCGCTCCGCTGGTGGTGTCGATTCCATCAATCGTCGCTTTGGTGTTGCGAAGCAGGGTCTCGATAGCCTCAATATCATCGCGCTGCACTGTTGATGCAGCATCAACATCCTTCGAACGTGCCAACTCTGCTAACGAATCCTGGACTTTGCTTACACTTTCCCCGATGACAGTAAGATCGTCTCTCGTCACCGCACCTGGCACGGCCACAGGAGTCGGCGGCGCCATGTTCTCCAAGGACTCAACCTTGGTATGCAGCTGACTGATGAGGGTCTCAAGCTTCTCAATATCATCATGCTTGAGACTATTAGCGGCAACAGCAGCACCGGTTGTGATAGCAGCCATGTCACCAACACCAAGACCCTGCTGGCTAGCGTTATCACTCATGCGATCCTCCCTGAGCTTATCGATATCCTGCCTCAAGCCTTCCATGCCAGCTCTGAGAGTGTCGAGGATTTCATAGCTGACAGTCATATCGACCGGCTTACTGACAAGTTTCTCGACATCATTCCTGAGGCCGTCCAGTCCATCGGCAAGGGCATCAAGGATCTCACCGGTGCCGGACATAACACTCTCGGCGCTCATTTTTGGGTTTTCCATATCGTCTCGGATATCCTCTAGACCATCACGAATCGTTCTTAAAAGTGCATCGTTGTCGACGCTTGGGCCAGCCGGCACGACCTGGTTTGTGATACTCTCTCTCAAAGTCTCAAGTTCCTGCCTTACAGCCTCCAGAGAAATATCCGAGCCCTGCGAGACCAACAAGTCGATATCAGCGCGCAGAACATCGAAGTTCTCTTTCATCGCATGCATTATCTCGTCTTTGCCAGTGACATCTGCCGCGCGATCGACATACATCTCAATGTCGTTGCGCAACTTCTCGAAGCCGTCCTTCGTGGCATCAAGAACTTGTTCAGTATCACGACCATGAGCTGCCACGTTGTCCTTTGCTTCGTCAGAAACAGCCTTGAATTCTGCATGCATGACTTCGAGGATCTCCTGAAGACGGTCTTGCACCTCAGTCGCGAAGCCTTCAGATGGTGGCGGAAGATTTGTGAGTCCTGCTCTGACGGCATCGTATACATCATCTTTGTTAAAAGACTCGCCCAATTCGCGGGTGAGTTCATTTCTTTGAGCTTGCTGCATTGGAAACTCGAAGGTTGCCAACCCAGTAGTGACGGCTTCAAGGACGTCTTCTCTGCTGAGCTCATACCGAGGTGGCTCGATCTGAGGCTGTGGGAAGTCAATGTCCTTGAGACCTTCCCTGACTGCAGTCAACATGTCCTCGCGAGTCAGTCCATGATCTAGCTCTACCTGTCTGAGAGCCTCAAAGTCGAATGTCTCCAATCCCTCTTTGACAGCATCAAGCATCTCATCATGCATAAGGTCGAGATCTTGTGCCATCGGAGCTGGAGCAGCTGGAAACTCAAATTCTTCCAAGCACTCTCTGACAGCATCAAGAATTTCGTCCTTCGACAAACTTGGCGGTGGCTCAATTTGAGGCGGTGAGAAGTGCTTGAGTCCCTCGACGACGGCGACAAAAACCTCCTCTCTTGTGGCTCCAACCTCCCGCTCATTATCTCGTGGCATGTACTCTTGGATACCCTCCTTGAGCGTGGTTAGGATCTCCTCGCGGTCCAAAGCGTAGTTCTGCACGTCGATCTCCGGCTTGTAGCTCTCCCAAGCTACTCTGACGGCCTCCATCACATCTTCCTTCGAGAGGTCTGCTGGAACGTCACCAATAGCACTCTTCACAGCATTGTAAATCTCCTGCCCATCGATCTGGCGAGCAGCGGCAGCCTCAACAAATTGGCGGCCGCTCTCTTTCGTAATCTGGTTGAAATGCTCCTTGAGCTCATTCAGACCGTCGTCGACGATTCTGACGATGTTCTCTGACTCGGCCGCTGAGTTCTTGGCGTTATTTGTTGTTGCGGCTGCAGATGTCTGCTCCAGCTTGCGACCGATCTCTCGGCCCATGCCGAGCACCTCACCACGCAACTCACGTACGAGTGCCTTCACTTCAGCCGTCAAACCACCTCCCTGAGCCACACTGTCCTTGAGAGATTTGATGAGTCTAAGAGCATCGTCATTGATGATATCGGCACTCTTGCTTCGGCTTAGCCCAGCCTCGCTTTCATTCAACCCAAGAGCACTATCCTGGTGAAGTATCGGTGCCTGTGCAAAGCTGAAGTCTCTGCTTCCTCTGTATCCTGCGTTCTTCGTCATTACCATGTTGTTCCTCTCCCCGTTTAATTTGACAAAGTCGATCAGCTCCTCCATTTTATTCTTGGTATCTGCATTCTCGCGCACCAAACGGTTCGCAAGCTCGTGCAAACGGTCAGTCAAAAGATCCTGGCCTTCCTTTGTCCCCATTTCGCGGAGCACTTTTTCTACCAATGCGATAGTTGCCTGGTGGCTGGTGTTGTCCGGCACAGCAGCAGCGTAGACTGAGCCTGGAGTACCAGTCATTCCACGGTCAAGAGAGGCGGCGAAAGATGTCGGACTCGGGCGTGGAAGTCCCAGAGTCTTCATTGGGATTGGTGTGTGTGGCTTATCATCTAAGAAGTATGCATCGCGCTCACCACCACGGATGGCATATGGCGAATTCGCGCCAGGTCTGGTAAGATTCGTAGCAAGCTCGCGCAAGCTCTTCCTGATGTCCTCGTCTCTGGCATTGGTGGCTTCCTTGAGGCTTAACAGGTCGGTCGCATTATCCTTGCTGCGGCGGTTGAGCTGAGCCATCTCACGCTGGAGACTTGTCGCAATGCTCGTGAGGCTGAGAATCTGGCCTGATATGGCATCGAATGTTTGCGGTTGGCGCACAAGAGCATTTGAGCCATTCGTGATATCCGCCAATGCATTATCGCTTTCCTTGGACTGCATGCTGTCCCTGCTGGACATTGATTGAAGGGCGAGCATAGTCGCTGATTGTGGTGGTGCGTTCTCACCAAGAATGCTCTGATGTGGCTTGCGCAAAGATGGGCGAACGTTCAGATTGTCTTTCAGTGGTGTACCGTTTGGTGTTGTGGAATTGCTATTATCTTTCTCTGGTGATCTCGACCTCCACATGTCCTCCTCCGAGTCCTTTTTCGGTGTAACTGATGGCGTAGGTTTCTCTGGCGATTTGGTGGGCGACAGTCCTCCTTCGATAAACTTGCTCAGATCTCTAACATGTCCTGTTTGTAACGATTGCATGCGCTTGTGAGCTGCACTCTTCAGTAGCGGTCTCTCCGGTGATCCCTCCTCTTTTGGCTTCAGACTTGGGCCTAAAAGCAGATTGCTTTCTCTTGCTCTCTCGCTCAACGCAGCATGAGCTGACTGAATCGCATGGGAAGTGTTTGGCCTCGAAGCTTGAACGGGAGAACCTGGATTTAATGGAAGTGGCGGAGGAGCTCTGTCAGGATCGGAGCTGTCCCACCTGTTGACGTTGTTAGTGTCCGCTCCAAGCGAGTGATGGATAGTGGAGTATCTCGTCTCACATTGGAACCATTGCCTTTCCATAATCAACTGAACTCCTGGAATGCTGATGCCTCAGTAGTCTTCTCTCCCCATGTATGCTGTCTATCGAGACATTTCTCTCAGTGGAAGGCATCGTGGTGGTGTTGCGACAGTCACGAAGTAACGGAATGCGGTCTGGATTGTTGATGTCCACGGGGTGGCTGGGGTTCCAGCGGTCAGAAGTCGGAACCTTTTTGGTCCAGGGAATAAAACTTGGTGGAAGTCGCCCTTTCAATGGTAGTATTATTTCGTTATGTTTGCTATCAGCTAGCTAGTGGTAGAGTATGGTAACTGGATTTATCCTGCCCGGCTAGGACGTGGTTGGCATGTATCCTTCAGTCGGCTGCTGGTTGGAGTTACCGCATCTAAGTCCACTTTCTGACGTGTTTGCGACCTGCATGGCTTTGTTTACAATCAGATCCCCAGTTCCTCCGCAACCACCGATAAGTGTTCCAGTCCTTATCGGCCAAGTGCGGCCTTTGCCGTTCCGCCGCCCTGTGGCCGGAATTAGGAGCGGGGCACCTCCGCCAAGACTTTCCACCCACCACCAGAAAAGTACCATAGGGCAAGCGAGCCCTTGCGGCTCCCGCGACACAAGCGAACTTTCGAGATTGAGGGTGGAAGACTTGTACGGCCAGCCACGAATCGACATCAATTTCATCGCCAAACGAAACCGTCGACATGAAGTGTAAGTAGCTACTCTGCTCGCATTGCTCCGGCGCCGGCAAGGCAAAGAAGCAATTGCTGATTATATCTTCATAGTCCTCAAGGTCGGCCGTGTTGCCATTATCACCCGTGGCAGATTTGCCGGAAAGAAGGTGAGACTCCACAATTCCCAAAATGCCTCCCGATGCAACGAACTTGGACACCCGACGCGATATCGAACGATGCGACAATACTTTTGAATATGAGGAAGCCATTAGGAGAACGCGACGTGATTTTTAAGAACACTGGAAAGCTGCAAGACTCGGGAGGAATTTTTGGGCCAACAACAACATTTGGAGGACAGGAATGAGAGCGGAGGCTAATACGGTATATTCAGGTTGTCATCGTGCAGCCACAGGATCAGGGCAACAAGTCGCACCCATACCCACACGCCATCGTTGCGGGTATCGAGCGCTACCCATCCCAGATCACCCGCCGCATGTCCAAGGCCCGCCAGACCAAGCGCTCCAAGGTCAAGCCATTCATCAAGGTCATCAACTACAACCACTTGATGCCAACTCGCTACACTCTCGAGCTCGAGGGTCTTAAGGGATCCGTCTCCACCGAGACTTTCAAGGAAGTTTCCCAGCGTGAGGACGCCAAGAAGACCATCAAGAAGGCCCTTGAGGAGCGTTACACCTCCGGCAAGAACCGCTGGTTCTTCACCCCACTCCGTAAGCGCTTCCGAACATTTACGACAAATCAAGAACATGCGACTAACATGACATAGGCTTTTGAACGGTTTCACTTGGCGGTCGGATTCGGCATGGGGTTCGCATAGCATTTTAGTCCCGAATACGGATGTGATGATTGCGCTTTAGCAAATGTAAATGCTCATGAGGATCTTCGAAACCACTTTTCATGTGCAAAATGATTGTGAATTGGGAGCATGGAACATGCATCATACCCGGCATGAATTTCTTCAGCAAGCACAGACCAGCCACAATTCAACCAAAATCAACTCGAAACATGATTTCTTATGCGTGAACCCGACTTTGACGGAAATGTGTCAAGAAGTGAATGCGACCGGGTTTATTTGAATGCGTTGATGTATTTATTTTGCGAAGCGACCGAAATGTAGACATGGATTATACTGAAGAACACTTTTAGGGCAAAACATTCAACATCAAACTGGGCTACGCAAATTGAGATCTGTCAAGCAGTAGTGCTTCATCAGCATCGTAAGATATCTCAGCTTATCTCTACCGCTAAAATCTGAAGGCACGCCTCGATACTATGATGGGCATAGCAACGCCTGTATGTTCCCCGTCCAGTACAGCATGCCTTACAATATACGCCGAGTACATTGGATGCCAAACAGTACTCCACACCATGAAAGCATTTGAAGTCGCCGTTCGCCTATACTTAATAAGCTGCTCTCGTTCACTGCGAGGCAACTCGGAAAATACGTGCTTGTGAACAGACACGCACTTCACACTGCACTCGTGCACTTCTGCCCGCAACTATGGCCGACCTGAAGTCACCATGGAGTTGAAAACCGGTAGCAAAAGGGCTGAAGGCAGAGTCTCAGTCAGGCTGGACTTAGCGCGACTTATGTGCAAGCCTTTCAATGCTAGTATTTTACCTCTGCTGCATAGCCTGCCGATCACAGTGTGATTCAGGAGCATCTGTGGCCATAGGCTTTCTTTGTTACTTGGATTTGTTGTCGCGCGTACTGTACAGTCCCGGTTATCGTCTAAAGGTGAAGTCATACGCAGAGAAGCCTTGAGCACCATATTGGACCAGCCGCTCCTTCCCTTATTCAAGACTTGGAAATACCTTACGACTCACTCTTGAGCTTGAAGTAAATTGCTGCCAAATAGATAAACGATGGTAGGTAGGCATTGATATTGCCTCAAAATACCTGGTAAGTTCCGTAGCGGTCAATTTTTGCACCTCACGATCTGTTGTACCTTGTGTCTGCCGTACTTTCCCCTTTCGGTGCGGCAACCGTCGCAGCGACGGCGTCTAGCGTTTATCTGTGGACGAAAGTTGCGTGCCAATTCATTCGCAAAACAACGACTCTGCAATGCAGGCCACAGTGCAGCCACAATGGACTATTTATTTGATCCGTTAATCAACGATACTTACGTTAAGAGAATTAACGGAAGATTACACCTAGTTAGAAAACGTACCAGCAAACCTAGGATCGAAGAAGCAGACGACGACGACGACGACGACGACGACGACGACGAGCCCCAGTCCAAAGGATCGCGCACCTCATCGCAAACTCCGACTCGCAAAGCAAACAGATCGACCGCGACAACAACAACCATCAGAATCTCTACAGACGAGTCACCAACTAGCTTTGCTGAGAAACTGACCGAGAAACTGACCGAGATCGCCGCGTCCTTGGGAGGCAAAGAGAGCTCAGGGAGCATGATGGCTGGGGACAAGGGTGACAACGACGCGCCAGACGCGACTGCCTCCAAATCGACACCAAGCACCACTACTTCCTCAACTACTACTACCACCGAGAACGTCATCCACACTCATGCGCTTCCACCACACGGCACAGCATTGCCACCAGGCTTCCAAGCGGCGCCAGGTCTCTATCAATTTGGAGGTCGCACACTCGCTTTGATCCCCACACCAAACCGTGCGCGCATGCCCAACAACTATGTGATCCCAGGTTCAGGATCAGGATTCGCTCAGCCTTCTATGTATGGTGGCGGACTACCTCCAAACATGATGATGATGAACCCAAGCATGAGCAACATGGGGATGCAAGATCCAGGCTTTGGCGGTTTCAACTCGCAATTCGATCGCGTCCAGCCAGTCGAGGTTCCCAATGTGCAGCCACAGAATGCGACCAGCATCGCTGTTACCAGACACATCTGCGCAAACTGCGGTACCTTGAGAAGCAGGAAATTCCAAGCTGAAAATCCGCTTGAACCAGGAGAGAGACCACCGATTTCTAACTGTCGCAAGTGCGAGAAGGAGATTAAGTCCACTGATGACGAGAGCGAAGTCAGCATTGAGCTTTCCAAAGGAAACGTGCTGCATGTCTCAAAGAAGCAAGTTGAGTCAAAGCACCGCGTGCCATCTCCAGGAAAGCGCAGGCACAAGAAGCACCACAAGGCGGACAAGAGGGCTGAGACTAAGACGACAAAGGTCGAGGTCAGCAAAAATGCTGCTGCGCATTTGCACGTTTGTGCTCAGTGTGGCCAGCCGAGAAGCAAAAAGTATCAGGCTAGACATCCGATTAAGAAGGGCGAGACTCCTGCTCCGTCTTTCTGTGGCAGATGCCAGAAGGAGGAGACGAGTGAGGAGGATTCTGATGCTAGCGAGTCTGAGAACAATACACAAAGGCCAGCATCGCAGGTCACTTTGAGGCCGCCGAATGAGAGCGACTATGTTATGAGAAGAGAGAGGATCATCAAGACAGAGAAGGTTAGTCCTGCTCATGATCCACTCCATAGACAAAACATCTTGCTAAGGAATTGGTCGCAGGTCAGGAAGATGGTAAAGGACGATAGCTCAAACTCATCGCCTTCTTCGTCTACATCCTCGTCAGACTCCGAGTCGGAGAAGGCAGCACCACCTCCAAGGCGCAGGAAAAAGAAATCGGCAGATGTTGTGATCCAGCAAGTTTACGAGAGTGAACACGAGTCCGAAATCGACCTTTCGAAGCCTCTTAAGGCCGAACCATTACGTCGCCCCAAAACCAGGAAGCTTAAGAAGCAAGAGGTACCTACCCTCGTCCCTATCGGTAAATACCTCAAGAACCTAATTTTTGGAAAGGACGCAAGGGAGAAGTACGAGTCTAGTGGCTACGGAGTCGAGATCAGACATCATATTTCAAACATCCATAAGGATGAGATGTCCAGACAGAAGGGACATACAAGAGGTCGCGGCAGCTACTCGGCCAGATACGATAGAGGAGACGTTGATCGTACTTGGGACGAACTTTCTCCACTTATCAAGGAGGAGCAGCGCCAACCGTCACCAGTCAAGGTCCGTCGTGCCAGATCGGTGGATAGATTCGAGAAGTTGATGCATACCAGAAGTGCAGGTCGCCATGAACAGCACTCTCCAGATGAGCGCCATCAGTCCCGCCATGGCCGCGCCGACTATGGCGACTTCTCTGGTAGCGACAGCGAGGAGTTAACGAGAGAGATGTACAAAGCCTATCTCTCTGATGGTGCGCCAATACACTCTCCAGTCGAGCAACATCATCACCATCGCTCGCGCCACGAGGAGGCCACCGTGAAGGCAAGAGGTCGCAGGTCAAACAAGGCCGATGTGGTCTTTGCTCGCGATGAGAGTTTCGACTCTGAACGTTTTAGAAAGGCATCTGAGGAGCGCCGTATGGAGAGAAGAAGAAGCGGAGGAGACATGGGTCCGCCTCCAATTCCACACTCTAAGGGCACCAAGGTTCCAGATGCAGTGCTGCAGAGAGAGCCTGATGAGGTCATCGTCACTACCGAGCGCTACGTCTACAATAAGAAAGATGGTAGCACTTCTACCAATTCTCACCTCGAGCCTCATAGCAGAACCACTGAGAGGCTCGACATGGACAGCACTACCTCCAGTCGCCGCCCTAGCACCAAGGAAATGAAGAAGGAGAGACGCAAATCCATAACTTATGAGGATACATCCGACTACTACCCAAAAGACTGGACTCCACGCCGTCGTGCAGAGAAGCACATCCGTCCAAAGGAGAAGATACTCATCCAAGAAATTCGCCGCGGTCCTAAAGTCAGTCAGCGCATGCACTCTCATGGACCCTACGACGACGACTCTCTCAACGCCGTCCCAGGCTCATTCATCGATGAGAACGATGAATACTCTGAAGTTACTCCACCGGCTATTGGCCACCGCTACCATCACTTGATCGGGGAGAGAGCGCCGACTCCAAGCGTGAGCACGGCAGCAAGCACCGACTCATGGACCGCAAGTTACACCAGCTCCGGCGACTCCAGATCCCGCTCAAGCAAGAACACTTCCGACTCCAAGCGCAACGTCTATGCACCGAACCGTGGCGGCCCACCACCGCCTCGGGAGAGGGAGTACTACAAGCGTGAGAGCCAAGTGGTAGAGGGACACAAGCCGGGCTCATACGTCACGGAGTCAGAACTCACTACTTCGTCCGTCCGTCGCGATAGAGAGAGGAGCGACAGAGAAGATGGCTGGTCTACTCGCGGTCGCATTCGTTCTCGTAGTCCACCTCGTGATAGGGAGATGAGACGCCAGATGAGGAGCAGCTCGACTCATCATCGTCCGACTGTGCATACGGCCGAGAATAGCGAGGACGAGTATGATTCTGATGCTGATCGTACGCTTAGCCCCCCCCAGTATAGGAGAACGGAGTATAGGGAGAAGGAGAGAGGCAAGTATGAGGAGCACTTCGAGCCGGATGGGGTTGGGATTAAGAGGGGTGCTGTGACGTATTTTTCTGAGGAGGAGAGGTTGGATCCGTCGGATCTCACTGCTAACGACAGAATCCGCTCGGTATCTCGCCACCGCATGTCTACTACTGAGAGGGAGAGCAGGCCAGGCAGAAGTCGCAGAGTCAGCTTCAACGAGGGAGACAACAGCTACCATACCGTCTCTCACGTCAGCATGGAGACTGATAGGTCGAAGAAAAGCACGGAAGACGTGATGCGCGAGATGGAGCATGTCCGCCGTCTCGAGCGTGAGAGAGACGAGGAGAGACGTGAGGCTAGAGAAAGAGCCCATGAGGACGAGCGTAGAGAGAGGATACGTATGGGAAGAGATTCTGTCAAGAAGGATGATGCATGGGGCAACGAGGAGAGCACTGGCTGGGAGTCCTTGCCGGCTGTGGAGAGAAAGAAGGAGAGGAGGGAGAGCAGGGAGTACGAATATGCGGAGGCTGGAGGTGGCTGGTAGTTTTTCCGTTCACCTATTGCTTTTCTTTAAGAGATTTTGCTTTACATCTGGGGGTTAGATAGCCACGATCGCCTGATTAAACACAATGAAGTGTTGAAATGAATATGATCCGCTGCTGAGCCTGCTAGTTGACTCTAGATTTATACCTGTATTGTATCGCTTATTAAATCCTCCTCGCAGGGAGCTGGCCCGGCCGACGACTCCAATAGTCGACTACATCTCCCTTCTAGGAAGTTCATCGGACTCTCCTCACGTATCCAAATGATAAGAAATCAAATAATATTCCACCACATACACTCGTAGATAGCATAAATCAATGAAATAAGGAAATAAAGTCGAGATTCCGCCGTTTGCCGTTGCCAGTGGGTTCGTTTCCATCGTTTTACCTCCCATTTCAACCATCTTGCTGGGGCCATAAGTTCTGAACCGACTACTCCTCGTGCTCGCTCGCCGCTTCGCGCCCATCACAACTCCAAACTCTTCATCGCCAGCTCCCAGTCCTCCGGCAGCTCAATCTCCCCAATGCCCTCGATTTGGGCCCTGGCGATTTCTTCGGCCGGCAGAGAACCGCTTCGTGCGGTCCCGTTAACGATCCCCTCAAAGCTGGACTTCCTCGCTATTCTTCGTGGTTTTGTTTGCGGCGATGGGAACAGGTTTGCATGGGAGCTGGAGGAGGGCGGTGGTTGAGGTGTAGCTCAGCTAGAATTTCTTTTTCGCCCCGGTGGTCGTTACCAGTTCTTCGACCTTGCCCGCCTCCCCATGGACGAGGGGAAACAGGTTACCAGTATCGGTATTTTGGTAACCGAACAGAAGCCGCTTTTCGATCCCACGACGAGAGTTAAGCACGACCCAAGATTTCTTCTCCAGAAGCCCATACTCAATCTCAACCGATTGAGGATGCGTAGCCCGATACTCCCTCTCATCCGTATTCCCCATGCTCTCCGAAAGCACCACGGTCGTATAGATCCTCTCCGTTTAAATGACTTGAGATAACAAGCACATCGGACCTCTTCCCCCCATTAGCAAGAGCACGACAGGGATGTGTAAAATACACCCTGTCAGACCGAATCGAGCACAGCTTGTTGGTGCACGCGAAATTGAACCTGCACAGTTTCCCGAGGGCAACGACATTGGTCGAGTCGTCTGCAACAGCAGTACCGGCAAAACAAGATCCAGCCGGTATTTCACCGCTGGAACGGGAAGAAACCGGCGAGCAACGGGAGCCGGCGGAAAAGACGCTTGGCGTCAAACTGGTTGAAGACCACGAGGGCGTGACTCCAGAAAAAGGGTCCACCCAGGCGGCTGGCATCTCGGGTGGTTATTCCAAAAACCGGTTGGTCACAGTGATAAACATGGTAACTTGGTTTGTAGCTACGCTCGAGCGTATAGTTACGGTATAATATGGTAAACTGACTTGAAGATGAAAATTAACATCCATCACGATATCTCTGGGGATTTACACCCACGAAGCTGTCAGATTGCAGTGAGATGATCTTTCATTAGCAAATATACCAGCGGCTAGCTAAGTTACAATGTCGTCGATATTGACATCTACCATGTGCGGAACCAGTCATCTGCCTCTCAACTCCCACGCCTTATGCGTCTGCCAAATATACACTAAGTCCCTGCCATCGGGGACGATATCTCCAGCTATATCGCTAGAGATTGTTGAAGTATGGTACAAAAGATCGATTCTAGCCGCGGCCGTGGTGACATTAAGTAATATGTTGTACAATCCTCCATTCGTCCGGCAATGTGCTGTGGTAATCCTCCCTTCCATCTGTTGTAACATAGCAATAGCCATTCCGTCCAAGATAAAACCCCCTCCTCCTTCCCCCTTGTTCCAATCCTCAACTCTCTCAATACCTCACCGGCAGAAGCCTCCTCTCAGGCGTAGGCGTAAGCCTGTTAAAGCCCTCCGCGTGCATCCTGGCCGCATACTCAACCGTCTGCCGGGATCTCTGCGTCTCCCAGCTCTCATTCGAACCAATTCTTTGATATGCATCGTAATCAACTTCATGGTTGTCATCTTGAGGAAATCGACTATCAAATGCTGGTGTATTCGGATGCGCCCGTTCATCGACACTAGTCAGATCGGATCCACTGTACGGTCTTGGCGTCCAGTTGTTCATGGCAGGACTAGAGCGGTTGTCGCCGTCACCAAATCTGAATGACATGTTTGGGTGGTGCATCTGCAGGAACATATCTCTCTGATTCTTGTGATGATCCGTTGTCGAAGCCATGGTTGATATGCTTGGCATATGCGACATGGGTGGTGACATGTCTTCATCCGATAGGGTCGGCGTTAAGATAGACGATGATGCCTGCTCTGGGCTAGAGACACCCGAGTTCCATTGATTGACTCGCATCGCGAACGATGGGGTCTCGACATGGCGGTGGGCTGGAGTGCCAAAGCTATGAGCATGGACTGTGTCATCGAGGTCCTCATGGGCATCGACACCACGAGCCTGGTCATGAAGCACCATCTGCTCACGCACCAGTGTCTCGCGAGGTGGGCTTTGTGCCGCTGGTCTGGGGATCGGCGACGACAGAGGATCGATTGAGCGTGGCATGATGCGAGCCATGGTAGCAGAGGCATAGTCGGTGAGGCGACGACGATGTATGGCAGTGAACTCCTCACGAGGTTCATAGTCAACGATAGCGAAGACACCGATGACAGCGCCGCTAGTGGTCATCATGGGTGCGCCAGCGAAGAAGCGAATCTGTGGACCTTTGGTGACGAGGGGGTTGCCGCAGAACCTCCAATCCTAAATAGCACTATTAGATTGACAATAAACAAGCAAAGTAACAACACCAACCTTGTGTGTGTCCAGCACGACGAGGACTTCGGTAGTCAGCAAGGCATGGGCAGCGATGCTTTCTGTGCGATCAATGCATGCAAAGCCGTAGCCCTCCTCAACCTTGAAAAGCTCCAAGTTGGAGATGATGAGACTGATGGCGGCACCAGTTGTCTTAAACTCGCGCTGAGCATCGCCGATGAGGTCATAGCCAGCGGCCTCCTGGGCAGTAGTCCATTCCGGGTTGAGTCTGTCAAACGCCGCCATACGTTTGTCCTCATTGTTTGGGTCGAGCGCCGGCAAGTAAATAAAAGCAGAGTGACGACGTGGAGGGTTCGGAGGGTCAATGATGTTGTAGCGACCCTGCAGAAGTTTCCGTTAGCAACATACGATAACGTTGGTATTTAGTGTGACTCACTGCGCAGTAATCTCTCAGATAAGTCGTCCACTCCTGACGATAAGAGCGATGCTGATTTGGGATAGCAGCCTCGACGATTTGCGACCTAGTCTTGAGCTTGCTAAGATCTAGAAGCGATAGCCTTTGCGGAAGCTCTGTAGCAAGACGGTATTGATGAGTTTGCGTCTGCATTAGCATGTTGCGCTGCGGTGAAAGCTTCCCTGGTGACAGACGGATTCCCTGCATCAGAGGTCCCAGAGCATCAGCGCTGGCATTCGGAAGGCTAGAACCCATTGAAGTTACAGGCGCAAGGTTCCTCTGATGACCTTGCTGGCCTCTGTAGACACCCTGCCATGGGACAACTCTTCCATAGCCAGACCTGCGTCTGCTGCTACGCTGACTGCTATTCCTCTTCACAGGACGTTGTGCCTGTGCCGATGGTCTGACCCCATGAAGCGCATCCCAAGTTCTGCTGATATGGGTCTCTCTTGGGGTGCCGCTCTGGTTCGAACTTTCCGAGATAATGGTATCCAAGCCGACAGCTCCCACGGTATTGTCTTCAACCAAGTAGCGAAACTCGTTCATGTCGGCGCGGCCATCATCACTCTGGAGGTAGTCGGACGCAGAGGACTTGCGGCGACCTTCGCGGACTTCTGGTAGGTATGCAGTCGTCCTTGGAGTGAGCCTCTGTCCAGTTTCGACTGGACGCACAGCTGGTGGCATGTGGAGATGGCTGAGGTCAGTTGGTGAGATTGGCGCTCCATCATCGCGATCTGGCGACGCGCTGAGATTGGTATCGTTAGAATCCTGTGACCGGTTGAGTTTGCCTCTTTGGAAGACCTTTCTGAAGACTGCTCTACCACGGCTAAGGGTGTTGGTAGCCTTCCTGGACCTCCAGCTCCTGTTGGTTCTCACAGGTGTAAGAGGCTCCTCCTCATCATGGTCGAAGTATGAGCGCTCCCTGGTACCGGCCATAAGTATTTGGTCGATTGGCATGACCTGATGACAGTGAATGATAGTTTCCTTCCCTGAGGTGTATGCTTGATAACAAACTCAGGAGACCTTGGCCACTTGGTTGCATTTATCACTCTTCCGAGGGATTGTGTGCGAGTTCAAAGCGAGTCCGGGCGTCTGGGTTGACCTTTGGATCGTAGGAGTACATAGGGGTCGCGGATGTGGGTGACAGTTTCTTGAGATGATAAACAAGAGATCCGCTCCCTCGACTACCTAAGAGGAGATTGTGCCGTCCGAAAGGTAGCGGCGTATCCTCGGACAAAGTTGAAGAGTGGAGATTTGAGAGATTTGTTTCGAAGGCTTGAAAGAAGACGACACGATCGAGTATAAGATCTCAAGGTGGCTCGGCTTTAAGCGCGCCCAGAGATATGAAAATGCGTGTAAACAGAGTAAAGAGGAGGTAGTTAAGACGGGGTTGAGGGGCAGCTATGTAGTAAATCTGGCAGTCCAGATGGGCGGCTAGTTCCGCCGTTCAGTTGGTGTTGACCTGGAGGCTCAATTGGAGCGATGAGCGATTCTCGCATTTGGGGGGAAGGGGCGAGGCTCAACGGTCGGGACCCAGACCCACGAGCCACGGGCGTCTCTCTTCTCCACGCTCGCCAGGGTGCCACGTTTTTAACCTCTCTCATCGCTCTTCCCCTCGGAATCACCCGAATACTTCTCTTATCTTTGAGGCTTCTCTAATGTCTGTCGTCTGAGTGGTTGAGGCACGGAGATCTACCGAAGCATTGAGCACCGTGATGTAATTTCGCATGACCTCTTGCATAAGACGATGCACTCGTAGGGAAGATTACTGAGCAATTGCATCAGCGACATCAAAAGAAGTTCTAAAACCACGACCGAATATTAACATGGAGAGCATCGCAATTGAAGCAAAGAAACTATACTCATTCTTGAAAAGCTTGGCGGTTCTAGAGCGACTGTGCAAAAATTCAGCCAATGCCCTTTGAAAAGCGTGAAGCTCGGGCCATCGGTTGATGCCTGATGTTGTGCTCGTGGAACCTGGGGCAGCGGCGCCAAGACTTGGAGTGGTGTTGTGGTTCCAGATCGGGAAGGGACGTCGGTCGAACCTCATCCGTCAATCACTCTTTCGTCGTATTCTACCCGAGCAACCCGCGACCAAAGACAGCATGCACCCAAACCACAAAGGCGCTTCAAGTATGGGCCACATCCTATACAGCACAGACATCCCAGAAAGGCTCTAAGAAGTGTAGTATAGGTGGATATAATTTCGTTGTCGTGAGACGAACATCAAACTCATAAGAGGTTCTAAGTCCCGGACAAGAGGATATGCTGGTTTATATCTACCTCTTCGTATTCTAAGATTAACTCCGCAAACCGGCTCACCACCGGGAGTCGGCATGATCTCATCATTATGGTGTTGTAGGGCCGATTTTGGTGGATGCAGGCAGAATTGGGACTCTGGCTGATATCCGATGGGGTGGCTGTAAACTCCGTGCCAAGATCGGGATTGTAAATGCGGGGCAGGGTCGTCAATTGGTGCTGTAAATTGGCTTTTCAAGTGGGCGCAGATTGTCCGAGGAAGGAGCAATGCAGAGGTGTCAGCTGAAACCGCCTCGATGGACCTCCGAAAACCGATTGGTGAGTTAATTGGCAACATCCAGATCACGGTTGGATCATCCAAGTGTTAGCCTGCTCCGCCGTCTGATGCGGCAATTCTCGGAACTGGTAAGAGCTCCTCTGAGAATGCTCGCCTCGAATCCCGGTGCCGTCGGATCCTGTACCTCGTCGGTGCCCCATCTGACCTATCCTCGTGCAGATCGTCCCCGCTTTCCATAGCCGGAACTGAGACGGAAAGACCTCCTTTGAAAGTGCTTGAGATCTTCTGAGAACCAGTTAGCCGATGATTGGCTACATAAAGACAATGGTTGGGTGCTGTATCGTAGCCGGCCGCCATCTCCTATTCTGTTGCCATAACTTGAAATTGGAAAGAGCTCTTTTGGGATTGTTTGCCGGAGCCCGTATCTCGTCCGTGTGGAGTCTGGCCTCTCCCCGTGGGGATCGATCGTGCTTAACGCGCGGATCTCACAGTTCAAGTATGGTGGGTCTTCGTTGGGATCGTCAAAGATCAGAGTAACTCGCGAGTCCAGATTGGACTTCTCTTTGCGATGAGAAGGAGCATAGCTGTGTGCAAACTCTAGTCGGTGAGGTGGATTGCTAATACGTTTGACACAATTGGTCATATTGAAGGGAGTTCGAAGGCTGACGTCGAGGCATTGATTGACGCAAGAGCGTGCTGAATGTGGGTTGAAGATAGTGGGCGATCGGGGAAGGAGCCTTGAAATAGATCGATATGGGCTCAAGCTAGCGTAGCGTCGTGTGACCATCGATATCTGTTGACTCGTGGGAGCTGGAAGTCGTGGTCGAATTTGCCGTTGAATGTTGTGCCGAAGTGTAAAGCTTTGAGAGCAGCAAGAGGATTGCAGAGCACGCGAAGTAATAGTTGCTCTAAGCGAGACCTCTTATTTGGCATCACTCAACGACTTTCCTCGTGCTGTCATGTTCCCCCGCATGAACCTCTAGTCTGTGCTCTGTGCTCAGATCCAGCGTTTGTTGTCATTTCGTTTGTCCACACTAGGATCATCTGGTCGATCTCTCGTGGTTGTCATCGGCTCCAGTTGCTTTTACACAACCCCTCACTTCCCGCTGTCGTTCCTTCCTCGATATCGACATTTCGACATCCAACACCATTTTAGCTCGGCGCTAGAGTAGCGTCGTGCGACCATGTGATCAGTCTCCTGACACGCGGCAGAAAGAAATGAAAGCCTGGACTCTTAGGCGGTTTTTTGAACATGCGCTTTTTTCGCTCGTTCCCGAACGATTTGGTGATAGTGAGAGTGGTGACGATGAAGGACTTAAAGGCCCATGCCGCCCTGCTTCGTTCCTAATCTCAGCCATCCGTGAGACCACATGACGAGTGACACTTCGATACGGATAACGATGCCGCCATATCGACTGTTTTGACGCGATCAGAAGAATGTTGAGATGTGGTGACAAAGATACAGTGGCATAGTCGTCATCTCAATAAGGTGGTGGGCGTCGCAAGTCTAGCTCCTTTGCTGTGTTGGTGATGCTGCTAATGATATGAACAGCGTCGCCCATCTTGATCGGCTGGCACCTGCGCCAATTCCATTCGATTTTCATCCAGCCAGTAGCTTTCCATCAGTCGTGTATGCGGACGATCAGAAGACAGGACGTTGTTGTTGTGGTGTGTGGCTGCAAGTGTGGCTGTGTTCATTCCTCGCTTTCTTGGCAGGGTCCGTCTCGTCATAGCGGGCGACCGAGACAGGTCTCATCGTAAAACGACAACTCGGGTTTGGGCCTGCGCACCACAGCTAACCGGTTGTCTACTGTGCGATCTTGCTCCCAATTTTTTTTGGCAGTGTTGAGCTCACAGAGTCTCCAGTTACGCGAACAGTGTTTGTGTGATGGTACTACATCCCTGTCAGACGGTGGCAGAGTGTGCTGGGAAACAAGTTGTTCTTTTAACTGCTTCCAAAGTCGATGAAATGGAGTGAGGAACTTTGGTGGAAAAGAAATACAAACTCAAGCGAGATGACTCCGCCTTTCAGGCAGACGTTTACGCGGTCAACCAAGCGGTTGCATGATTACCTTGCATGACCACATAGGTCCACCTCGCCTCGCCCAAATCGGCAACCACGCAAAACGTGGCGACGATGTAGAAGTCTCTTCCATTCACAATTAAAACTATTAACTCGCCAATAGGTATCCACAAAACAATACTCCCCTATACAAACATCTTCCCAATTTTGTCAAATATATGCACGAATTAAACATTACTTCCATCAACCTTCATCTTTACAGCAAAAGAACAGCAGCACCAATAAACCCAACAAGCCCAGCACCGACACGGGCAGCAGTCGGAGCTGCACCCACAACCACCGTGCTCGTCGGCGCCGGAATAGAAGTCCTGGCAGAACTCGTCCTCAAGGTCGTGCTAGTAACGTTATCACTCTCGGTGCTCGTCTCGGTTCCGCTGCTCTCGCTCGTCTCCGTAGCGGTAGAGATATCAGTGCTCGTGCTAGTCACGACCTCGGTGCTCGTCTCAACCTCGCTTGTCTCGCTGCTGGACTCCTCGGTGGTGGTGCTGGTGACAACTTCGGTGGAGGAGGCTGTGACGGTGGCGATGCTGGATGGGGATGGGGCGACGGCGTCGGATTCGATTTGGAATTGGGGTGTGTAGTTTGGCTTTGCCGTTGGGTTTAGGTCGTCGACTATTTTGAGGGCGTAGTCGGAGGATTGGGGGAGGGCGCTTGAGGGCGTCCAGACGTGTGTTCCGTCGTTGATGATGTTGGCTGTGGAACGTTAGCGGTGTTTTTGGAGAGGCATCTCATATGCGCTCCATGTCCCACGGCATGAGAAGTCTCAGAACTGTTGTACTCGACAACCAAGCATAAGCTCGATTCTGCCCAAGATCTACGCTCATGCAGCTACCCGCTTCCCCAGCACTTGCTTTGCATTCATGCCGCATCTCTCAGGCCGTCTTGCACTTGCTCAATGCCCTTCGTCCATTTTTTTCTCTACCAGTATTGTGCCCTTCATCATCCAAATCCAACCTCGTCCTCCATTTCTATCCGTATCGCCATGCGCATACCCGGCAATCTTCCATCCTCATCCCTGCGACTTAAAGAACTATGAAGACGTACCAGCAACAACCTCAACCTGATCCAGATTCTCCCAGTCCCCCTCCATAAGCACAATACTCACAGTCCCCTGCGTCGTAGGCTCCCAAGTGATCACCTCTGGCATATTGGCCTTGATGCCAGTGTAGGAGGTGCGGGTGAATTTGTTCTGCGCTGCGACCGCTGCGGCGAGGGCAGAGAGGATGAGGGCGGTTGAGAATCGCATGTTTGCTGATTTGTGATGCGATTAAAGTAGTTGATAGACAGTTGATTGAGATAGGGATATAGGGTGGGAGAGTGTGACAGTGTTTATAGCTGGGAGGTTATCAAAAAACGACAGTAAATTTTTTTGGCGTAGCGTACGGACAGCAATAGAGCGAGAACGGTGAGAGCAGCGAAATCTGGGGCACATTCCATCTTTATGGATCTGTTCATTTCATCCCTCCATCTCATGGAGTGGTAACAGCCTGCGAACGCCTGTCAAGTCTCGAGTGGAAATATCCCCTCCTGGAGGTGGCGTGGACCCATTGGGAAATGAGGTCTTTACCCCGGTCCTTCATACCTTGCTCTTCCAGGCGTCCAAGCGCGCCATTATGGGGACCGTGATGCGTGAGAAGTGAGAAGCCAATCGGAGATAAAGATTTAGGTAGAATTAAATGACACTTAGCCTGATGCGGATGCCGGAAAAGGCCCCAAGGAGAAGGTGGGAGATGGTGTTGGCCGGCGAGGCACAATTGAAGTTGGCGGCCAAAATATCGGAGGAATCACAGGTCAGCACAATTCTGCCGCCGAGGACACCATCAGGACGCTTACCACACCACTGGCAGAGTAGATTTGGTGGCGATGAGGCGCAGCTTGAAATAATCCGTGGCAGATTCTTGTATTGAATTTGATTCTATCTTTAGGGCCCTGAGAATCATTGAGAAGCTTGTCTTCGAGCACTCTCTTCGTAGAAGCTCTTTGGCTATGTGCCGAAGACTGAAGTTACAGCCGTCGAGTCGTGACCTCTTGTCCTCTGAAGCACACCACTTCGCGCCGCACAACATTTTGCTGCAGCCACCACAGCTCACAACGTCTCGGAAGCTTTCACATTGTGCTTGAAGCCTTGTATTCCGTCCACATCTGGTTTGCGTCCCTCCGTCGCTACTCTGATCTTTTTTTATCCATCGTCAAACATCAGTTTCTCTACAAGTCGCATGTCGTTGATGTCGTCCTTCAAGGCCTAGAAGTTCTCGTGTCTTTCGCTGTGGTGTTTGAATCAAAGTCTAGGCGTGCAGACGCGCAACTCAGTGGGAGATTGTCGCTGTCAGATACGCGGTATTGCGGCAGGACCCTGAAGTCCTCGTATTTCCCCAGATTACGAGTACCATGAGCTCCACGTTGATGTCGCCGTGTTATCTGTAATTTAATTCGTGCGACAGAACATCTCGAAATGAATCGCGATAGCTCACCTCTGTGTCTGTTCCGCAGTCTTAAGTTGTAATCGAATTGCCTTGCATGTCGCCGGAGCTGTAATTTGCGAGCCGTTGGTCGACTTCGTCGCGCACGAAATTTCGCCCAAGCTTCCTTGTGCTGTTTGTGCTGCCACACGCCAACCACTCACTGGTGGAGCGCGACAGATGGGGCGGTCCATAACTTCGAGGCATGGGTGGAGAGTTCGCGGGGATGGCACTCAATCGGGAGGGCACTGACAGCCCGCTGGGGACCACATGCGCCCGTGCGAAAATTTGCTCGCTGAATCTTTGACGTCAAGTACAATGCGGCAGCAACCTCAAAATATGAAATGAGATACGAAACCTGAGAAGTGAATTGCCGTCACGATAATGATAACATGAGATGTGACGAGCGCAAATCGTGGACTGGTGGACTGACCGGCTGCAGCAAGACTTTGTCTTGTGGCCCAAGGTGCAACGAGAGCGGGAACAGAAAATAGCGACAACACCAAGGGCAATATCTCGAACCTCATCCACGGTCATCGCTTCAAGAGCTGCATCAATATCCCACAGCAGATGGAAGCCTGACATGACCACACGAAGAGTGGGCTCTCCACTGAGAGTCGCAGGCGCCCACTTGGACAAAGTAAAACATCAAGCACAACATCACCAAAGAGTCACCAGTAAGTGAAGGTAGGAGAAGCTCCCTTATTTAGTATCGATACACTTTATTGTAAAGCTATCATAACAATTCACCTAAGATGGGCTACAGCTACTGAAAGTATGTTGTACGATCGATCCTTGCGCAAGATCCTCTCATTTACCCACCCTCATTAACACACCCTCTCAACCGTAAACCGTCCCATTACACAATATACATCAGCCCTCACAACCATAAAGGCCGTCACTCATTAACACCGTTGTGTACTCCGTATGCGACCCGTAGGGCGAGGAAGATGCTGCAAAGCGATACTCGTGGTGAGGATAAGTCCAACGCCGCCCCCAAATCAAAACACCTGGATATCAAGAAAGACAATAGCGCCAGACCCGAATGAAACTCCACGGTGTCAGATTTAGAGGAGGAAAGCGAGACCACCAACTCCGAGGAGCATGGCGGCCATTGGAGAGGCGTGTGCGGCCATTGCGGTGACGATTGCCGAGGTTGGGATTGGGGAGACACCTAGATATTGAATTAATGCTTGTCGCGAAGTGTAGTAGGGAGAAGAGGAGGAATTTACTCTTGGTTGGAGTGAGACCGTTGTCGATGGTGCTATACGAGGTGACAGTGTTGATGGTGCTGTTGCCGTAGATGACCGAAGAGGTGGTAGCATTGCCGACGTAGACTGGTCCAGTGCTCAATGGTGGCTGGACTGGCTGGACGTAGCTTGGAGTAACCTCAACGGTGGTCTCGATAACGGTGGCATTCGCGTAGACGATCGACGACTCAACGACAGTGGTGGCCTCAACAGTGGTGGAAGCATCGTAGTTTGTGGAAGTCTGGATGGTCAAGACTGGCTCCGAGGAGGCCGTTGGAACGACTCCTGGGTAGGTAACCTCGGAGGAGGTGGTTGGGACTGGAGGAATACCGCCAACAACGACCTGAAACTGTGGAGAGTAGTTGACGGCGCTGCCTGGCGCAGAGTCCTGGATCTCGAGGTTGTAGGTGCCAGCTGGCCCCTGTGGAGTCCACTCGAAGGAGTTGCCGGTGAGTCCCTCTGCGCGTTTGTTAGTGTTTGGTCATTGCGATCGATTAAAGTCCAATCCAACTTACCAGCGATGGTGCCGACGAGGGCCTGGTTGTCAGCTGGTCCGTTCTTCAAGAGAAGCTTCACGGTGCCAGTGTTTCCGGCCCAGGAGATCTCGAGTGGAACACCGATAGTGATACCGGAGTAGTCAGAGTTGGTCAATGCAACCTGGGCGGCAACGATGGTGGAGGCGGCAAGCGCGGCGAGAACCTTTGCGAAGTACATTTTGTCGATTGAGTTACCGTAGGTGTCGGGTCTGTTGGTTGATGATGATTAGTATTGAATACTGTCGGAGGATTGATTCTGGATGCGACTGCGGTGTAGCGATTGGTGTTTGGGGTTGTGGAAAGGAGTTTGCTCGCGCTTCAACGGCTGTGGAATGTTGCTTGTACTGCGCTCAAGTGAGAACTTACAAGAAAGATACTTGAGATATCCGGGACGAGTGTCGGATGGTGAGAAAGTAGATAATTCTTGTGGTGTTGTCGGGTTGAAGAAGAGAAGAAGAGAAGGGAAATTCGAGAAATTCTGGCAATCTATTTGAGGATGGATGGTTGAGAGAGTGCCGCCTGCCTGCTCGTTTGGCGAGGGGATGCAGCCACGATGGGACGCTGCCTGTTGAATCAGGAGCGACGTGAGAGGTTGCCCTGTAAACAGCGCGGCTTGGCGCTAGCATGGCTTGACATGGCTTAGCGTTGAGCTTGATCGGACTAGTCAATCAAGCTACAGAAGCAAGGGCGGCGTGATTGGACCATCGAGGACAACTTGGGAACTTTAGGTCGAGGACGCCACAACCACCAGCTCCCTTCATTCACCTGAACTGCTTGGAACTTCGAGGAATGCTTCCAACGTCGCGTAACATGATAAGATTGGGATGACGCGGTACTCACGGGATAGCGCAGGACGTAATTAATCTGAGAAGGAGCGAGAAGCGGAGACGGACGGCTGCATGCTTGCCTATGGCGTCACACACGTTTGCCAGAGCAGCTCGTAATCTCGTATCAAGCGCATCACATGGCTCGACTGCTTCCGCCTTAGCTTATTCGGCTATTTATGTTTATAGCACTAGACAAAGGCATGGATTTTGATGATGTCTTTTATACCTTATGTTTCCTTCAAGTCGAGTCGCCCTATCTAGCCTCTTTGTCCCAAAGATCCCTTCGAAGACTTGCGCATCCTGCTATATGACTCCGGTACTTTCGCAAGCTTCCATATACGTGTACCTAGTGAACCAGCTGCTAGTCTTTTGTCGTCGACTCCATGAGTAGTTTCAGTTGTCCGCCATATAGAATGGAAAGTGTGTTCTGTGGTATGTTGTAAAACCTCGACGAGCGTGGCGAAATGGTTATGGAGGTCAAGCTTCTCAGAGTGTTGACCGGTTTTCCGTCATGTACATATTCTCCCGCTTCGCAACTGTGCATACAGGCCTTCCAGAAAGTGGTTCCAGAAAGTCCGGGCAACATGGCGCAGCTCACCGTCCTACCCTGACCAACATCGTCGTTGGCTTGCATATCGCCAATTGTAGCGGCTTTGTTCATGTGGGTTGTTGCCTGAGCGTGTATCGAGCATGCTAGCTTTGGGTATATTTTTGTTTCGGCAGTGGCATACGTTCAAGCTGCCGTTGTGGGCAGTTTGTGCTCATGCGAGACACCTATCCTCCCGAGGTCATGAGCGCAAGAGAAAACGAGCTATTCCATACAGTAGGCACAGAGCTGCATGTCTACTGGCCGTTGAAATCCAGGTAGCACCTCCGTATGCGTGGTACTCTGATGGTGTGGTGTTGTTTTATGCTGTTGTGTTGTGGTGTGGACGTTCGGCGAAGTCTCGCATGATAGGGAGAGGATAGTTATATACTGGTCGACTGGTGGAAACCAACATCGACACGGCAGGGAATGAGGATGGACTTGCCTTTTAAGTTCGAGGAAAATTGGGCTGGCTTAGACTCGCCATCGATGAGTTTGTGCGAGGTTTCCTGCTTGTTCTGACAACATTAACAACCAACTGTCTGCTTCCAGATTCCACTCTGTTTCCAGCTTGCCAATCATCCAGCACATATCTCACAAACAACACCAAGCACCCATTCTTGTCATCTCATCACATTCTCAAGCGCTATCGATACGAAGGGTATAAGCTCGCAAACAACGCTTATGCCAGACAAACCACCACCAATCACTCCTCTCACAACCAAACAGCTTCTCTCCTCCTCTCCATCCTACACAACCAAATCTTACAGATAGCTTGACGACGGCCCACCATTCACACCCCCCACCGCCCCCTCGCACTTAACAACCAACTTCTTCATAGCCCCCCACTCCTCATTCCTCGCTGACTCCTTCCCACCCAAATCAGGACCAACCTCAAACAGCGTGAGCGCCCCATCCATCCCACCGGTAGCCAGCCTCTTGCCTTCACTCTCCTCCCACGCCACCTTGTTAAGGGAGCGGGAGTACATCCCTCTTGCTCCTGCTCCAGGTCTGGATTTGGTTTGGAGGCGTGCAGATGGGACTTCGGTGTCGACTGTTAGGTCCCAGACTTCGACGAAGCCGGCTCCGTCGACACAGGCGAAGATGCCGGGTTTCTTTGGTGACCACTTTGCGTCGTAGACTACGTCTTCACGGGTGATATCGAGCAGAGGTACTATTGCTTGAGCATCGCCTGCTAAACCCGTGGTCGCAGTGGCGGCTGGTGCTCTGACCTTCCACAACTTCACGGACCAATCCAAACTACTCGACAGCACCAAATCACCAAGATCAATCGGACCCCTTGCAGGGTGAAAGTCGAGTGACATAACTGGTGCTGCGTGGCCCCTATAAGAAACCCTTTGATCCACACCCGCCTTCGCACCGGCACGATCATACCTATGACATGGGAAAATCGTGCCCTCCTCACTACCGACCAGGAAATACGTAGGATCAGTTTGCGGGAACGCCATACATATTGGACTTAAATCCTCGGTCTTCGCCGGCGGTGGAGTGGTGAGGTGCAACATCTCTTGTGGCTGGCTGAGCATGTCGACTGACCAGCCACACACCATGCCGTCGGTGGAACAGGAGATGATGTTATTTGCATTTTGTGTCCCGACAATGTCTACGCTGTAGATTGGGTGGGTGTGCCCGCTGCCGGTGAGTGGCGTTTTCTGTACTGGAGAGGACTTTGCGCGGTTATCCCATAGTAGGACTTGGCCAGAGTATGCGCCGCCGATTATGAGGTTTGGATGGAAGGGCGAGAATTTGGCGGTGAGGACGTCAGATTGGGCGTGGAAGACAAATTCGGCCCTATCATGTAATCTCGGATTCCATACTTGCACTAGTCCATCTGGATCGTGTGGTGCGGATGGATTCTTGGTGTAAGATGCAAGGACGAGTTCAGGGAAACTAGGCGAAAAGTTGATACTGGATATCATGCGCTTCTTTGACCAGCGCTCGTCGTAGAATTGTATGACTTGGCGGACCTTCCTGCGTCCACGGCCCGCGGTGTTGACGTCTGCTTCGTCTTCTGAGTCGTAGCCTGCTGAGTGGACGTGTGCGTAGTCGGCCAAAATATCGTATTCATCGTCCAGAGCGCGCTCCACCACTTTGCAAGACCAGTCCACAAAAGCCTGCAGATCCTCAGACTGCTTCACAACGTTAAGTTCGTCCGACGTGAGCTCTCGTAATGGGAAGTTAGCTTTTGCCAGTTGTGCGTCTGCTGTGCTTTCCTTTGCTGCTTTCAGCTCTTCCTCAATCTCCTTGCGCAAAGTCTCCCGTATTTCATCCTCCTTCTCCTTCGCTCGCCTCTTCTTGCTTGGGCTTGTTTGGTAATCATCATCCTCCTCTCCCGAGTCCCCTGCTCCTGATGAGCGCTGACTGCTCTTCCTCGGTGGGCTCCATTGTGTCGCAGTTTGCACTCCTTTGTTGTATGTAAACTTCTCCTTTATAGGCGAAGGAGGTATATCGTAGAGGACTGTCGATACTACCGTCGAAAGCGTTTGCGTAGAGATAGTTTGTGTTTGCACTGGTTGTACGCTGCCGTCTGCCGGGCTATTGATGTCGGAGTTTGAATTGCTTAGTTCGCCAGCGCTGAGAATACTTGTCGGTCTGCTAGCTCTGTGTGCTGGACTGCCTGGTGCTGCTGAACCTGGTCTGCTCTCGCCTACTAAGCTCTGGATTAAGCTGTCGAGGTCCCTGCGATCGGTTGTGCGTGTAGGTATAGGAGAAGCAAGCTGCTCAGTATTAGCAAGCACTTCATTAACCGGTTGGCACAGCGCATACGTCTGAGTTGCTCCCTATGCTTCCTCTCTGTTGCGATGCCTCTCTGGCTCTGAGCGCTCTTTGCCTCTTCAGCTCCTCGAGTTTCGCTTTCTTTGCGAGAATCTCATCTCTTCGTTGTTGCATTGCGCCAGTAGAATGGCGATTCTGACCCCCTTCAATGTTTACTCTTTAGGCTTTCTCCAGGCGTCTCTGTTCGGCGTCGGTGTCTTCTGGATATGTTATCTTCTTCTGAAGCTCGTCCTATTAAATTAGCTATGCGCGCTTAAATAGTGTACGGGAACAGTGAAGGTTGTGGTGTTGTCGGACTTTATTTACTCCTCTGCCTTTCTGCAGCTCTGGAGCTCTCCTGCGCTGAGACGCGCTGAAACGCAACACCCGCTTGTCCCCAAATACCACGGTCACATGACCGCAACCGTCCAAGGATCCTCGGAAGCAAGCTTTCTTCGAGCCGCCGCAACATCACCCGAATTATTTCTGGAACTGTCAATCGCGCGCCAACAACTCCCGGTGGTCATAACGTCGAGTCTACTTCTCCGCCTCCATCGAATCCGATAATTCAAAGTCAATTGCACTTTTCGCGACCACAGCCGTTCTTCAGAACCTCATCTACTTTCGCAATGGCTTCCACAGGCGTTAACGTACGTCCGCATCTCTCTTCCTTCCAGGGCGCCAATTGGACGCGGGGCATACCGCATTACATCGATTTGTCCTTGGACATATAGCGACCAGGATATTATAACGGTGGGAGGTCGGAGGGATACAACAGCAGTGACTAACACACCAACAGGTTCTCCGTTGGTCGGCACTTGGCCTCGGAGCCCTCTACGGTCTCACCAAGCAGACCTCTTTCAACCAGCAGGCAAAGGAGGCTGCTGCCCAGCGCGAGTGGGAGCGCAAGGAACACTTAATCCAGCAGGCCAAGGAGGAGTTCCAGACGAAGACCAACCCACCAAAGGGTGACGGCAGTACGTACACGACTCCAACATGAGGGCGGGGTCGAAATGCGGATACATGAAACATATCATGAATAGACGAAACTGCGCCCACATGGAACAAAAGACCGAATGAAATGCTGACAGAAGTGCTCACAGTCATCCGCAACCCAGAGGACAAGAACTTCGACTTGGAGAAGTACCTCAACGCCGTCTTTGCCGAGAACAAGTAAATACCACGCATCGCATTGGAATAATGGAGAAAAGACAGTGAGAGGGGGTCTGGATGGATGCTGGGTATCCCCAAAAGCTGCTTCATAAAAGGAAGCGCTTGAGATACGGATCTGGCGGTGGGATAGAAGTGGTAATTCATTGGAATGCCCTAGACGAGATGTCACTTTAGCATGCTTTCTGTACACCGCATTGTACTATATTCCCAATTACCCATACTCAGTATTCTTCAAGACTTCAGTACCCTAGGTCTCTGCGTGAAGAGAGCTGTTCGTAGGCACCAAGGACGTCCGCACGGGGCGGCTGTGATGCGATGTCGTGATGATGGCCGTTGGAGAGTGACCACAAACAGAGACAACATAATCAACCGCTAACCAGTTTGAATCTATCGATGAAGTTGCAAAATGCGTTTCATAAAAATTGGCATTTCAAAATCCCATCCGGCGCTTACGGACGTTGTAACCATGTACCTTGGGAGTCTCAACTTCTGACGCCCTCCGCTTACATAAGCGGCGGCCCTCACGACACCTAAGCATATCCCCTGGTGGATAAGAGCTCCTCGAGAATTAAACACGTTCGTTAGACAACAACGGCGACGATGACGGTCGCAATACAAGAACCCTTAGTGAAGGGTATGAAGGGGGAGAATACAAGAGGCTTACTTCGTCTGGTTATTCTTTGCACAATTGCAGCTGCAGCTGTCTCCAGTAGATTGTTCTCTGTGATAAGTAAGTTGGTCCCAAGCTGCTATCCAGCTATATATAGGTGTAGCCAGGTCACCGGCAACGACTTCTACCAGCACAATTGCTTTACCATAACTCCATACTAATACACTATGCAGGATTTGAGAGTATTATCCACGAATGTTCGTAATCATCACCAACCATTTAGCCCGAAACCCGAAAGTGAAGCTTGAGTACTAACTCAGCCCAGTCGACCCATGGTTCAACTTCCGCGCAACCAAATACCTCGTCGCCAATGGCTTTTACGACTTCTGGGACTGGTTCGATGACAGAACCTGGCACCCACTCGGCCGTGTCACAGGAGGAACACTATACCCAGGCCTCATGGTGACCTCTGGAGCAATCTACCATGCCCTGCGGGCCTTGACAATCCCCGTCGACATCCGCAATATCTGCGTCCTGCTCGCACCGGGCTTCTCCGGTCTAACCGCCTTTGCAACATACCTCTTTACCAACGAGATGAGCAAGAGCCCAAGCGCTGGACTTCTCGCAGCAATCTTCATGGGCATCACGCCAGGCTACATCTCCAGATCTGTAGCGGGAAGTTATGATAACGAGGCTATCGCCATTTTCCTCCTGGTCTTCACCTTCTACCTCTGGATCAAGGCCGTTAAGCTCGGCTCTGCTTTCTGGGGTGCTCTGTGTGCGTTGTTTTATGGATACATGGTTTCAGCCTGGGGAGGATACGTTTTCATCACCAACTTGATCCCGCTCCATGTGTTTGTCTTGGTGTGCATGGGTAGATTTAGCCCGAGGATTTATGTTGCGTACTGTACTTGGTATGCGCTTGGCACGTTGGCGTCTATGCAGATTCCATTCGTTGGATTCTTGCCAATTCGCTCTTCTGAGCACATGTCGTCCCTTGGTAAGGTCAAACGATGTTTATGTGTAACTTTGTGCTAACCAGTTTAGGTGTCTTCGGTCTCCTCCAACTCGTCGGCTTTGTCGAGTCCGTCCGCTCCGGCGTCCCAAGCAAGCAATTCACCATCCTCCTCCGCGGCTTCGTCCTCTTCGTCTTCACCGTCGCCCTCGGTGGACTCGTCCTCCTCACCGTCACCGGCGTCATCGCGCCATGGACCGGACGTTTCTATTCACTCTGGGACACCGGTTATGCCAAGATCCATATCCCAATCATCGCCTCCGTCTCCGAGCATCAGCCAACCGCCTGGCCAGCATTCTTCTTCGATCTCAACCTCCTGATCTGGTTGTTCCCAGCTGGTGTCTACCTCTGCTTCCTTGACCTCAAGGATGAGCAGGTTTTCGTCGTCGTTTACTCTATCCTTGCTTCGTACTTCTCGGGCGTCATGGTGAGACTCATGCTTACCTTGACTCCGATCGTCTGTGTCGCTGCCGCCATGGTTGCATCCACAATCCTGGACAACTACCTCTCCACTAAGCCGGTCCAGACCGAGGCCGAGCTCGAGGTTGCAAACGCCAAGAAGCCAGCTAAGGAGGGACTGCGCAACATGAAGTCGCCAGTTGTAGGCATCTACTCCTGGGTGTCCAAGACCACGGTCGTGGGCTCCATGATCCTTTACCTCCTCGTCTTCGTGCTGCACTGCACTTGGGTGACTTCCAACGCTTACTCATCCCCATCCGTCGTCCTCGCCTCCCGCATGCCAGACGGCAGCCAGCATATTATTGATGATTATAGAGAGGCGTATCAGTGGTTAAGACAGAACACCAAGGAAGATGCTAAGATTATGTCCTGGTGGGATTACGGTTATCAAATTGGCGGGATGGCTGATCGACCAACGCTTGTGGATAACAACACGTGGAACAACACGCATATTGCTACTGTCGGCAAAGCCATGTCTTCGCGTGAGGAAGTCAGCTACCCAATCATGCGCCAACACGAGGTCGACTACGTCCTCGTCGTCTTTGGTGGCCTGTTAGGCTACTCTGGTGACGACATCAACAAGTTCCTGTGGATGGTGCGCATTGCGGAGGGTATCTGGCCAGAGGAGATTAAGGAGAGGGATTTCTTTACCCCGAGGGGGGAGTATAAGGTTGACAAGGACGCAACTGAAACCATGAAAAACTCTCTCATGTATAAGATGAGTTACTACAACTATAACAACATCTTCCCGCCCGGACAGGCGGTGGATAGAGTTAGGGGGGTGAGGTTGCCGGAGAAGGGGCCGGAACTTAGTACGGTGGAGGAGGCGTTTACGAGTGAGAATTGGATTATTAGGATTTATAAGGTTAAGGACCTCGATAATCTGGGCAGGGATCACAGTCAGGCGATGGGCTTTGAGAAGGGGGGGAAGAAGAGGGCTGTTAAGAAGAAGGGACGCAGAGTTCTGCGTATGGAGTAAAGCGTTGTTGAAGCGAAAAAAAATGTACGATATCAACAATACAGCGAGTTTTCTTTTTGTTCCAAAACCGCACTTCCTTTACCAACTGTGTGACCCGCTTAATCGCGGATTGAAAGTTGAAAAAAAAAACTCAGGTTTTGAGGCTTTGGAATGGTTTACACCATACTCCTCCAATGCCACTTTTCGTTGGTAATCTGAAATGCGAATTAAGATTGAACAGCTTAAACCGGTTAACAGAGCTGCCAACTCTCCGTAGTGAATTGGTTGCGGCGTTTGGAGGGGTTGCTGCATGCCTTCTATGCAGGTTGCCTGCAGGTTGCCGAGAGGATCAGAAGGTTAAATGAGATCTGGGATATTTCTGCCACGCACACCTCCAAAGACAGCTGTGCTTCAAACGGATTGATTTGAAAGATGGTCGTTTGGATAACTCTATATCCCCAGAGACCGGTTGGCAAGCCTGGCTATGGCTACCACGAGATCAGGCACAATCTATTCCCTCAATTCACCTCACATCGTTTACTGGTTTGCCTTCTCAACCTCCGCAATGGTCGTGGCAACAGAGTCTATGGGTGGGAAGTTCCACCGCTTCAAACCCCGCCATGAATGGCCCGTAGAAGCACAAACAAGTCCTCCTCAAGACGAGCTCTACTACACACATCCCGTAATTGTGCTCTCTACTCTCTCAGATACCTCCCTCGTACACATCGTAACAATCACCTCTCATCCAAAACAACATCAGTCCGACGTTTACATGCCAATCGGTTTTCAATCAACTCTCGGCATTCCTGGTGCATCACAGCTTCATATGGCTAATATCAGCAAGGAAAGACAGCAACTTCCCAAGCAGAGCTTCGTGAAACTCGATAGTAGAAGCACCATTGATATAGGGTGCTTGGAAAAATTTAGAGAAGAGAATAGCGGTATCCAGTTCAAGTTAGCGATGGGTAGTAGGAGGAGACTAGTCAAACTCGTACAGGAATGTGAGGAACGCACCATGGTGGAGATTGTAGCAAGCCTCCTAAATACTACTCCCAAGACAACACCGACTACTTCCGCAAGACACAGCACATATTCCCAAGCACGAAACCGTTCCCAGTTCCAGCTTCAAGAAATCCGCGCCACCATCGTCAGCCTCCAACTAGAAGCCACAGAGGATAAATCTCAGCTCCTCCATCTCGCAGACATAAACACCTCCCTCGCCTCCCTTAAGGAAGCTATCGCGTGTGTGAAATCGCGCACACCTACACCATCACAAGAGAACAAGCTCGTACTCAAAGCCGGCAGAGCAACCGTGACGATTACGAATCCGACGGATACGATAGAGATTGAAATACCAAGCCCACAGGGCAGTATGAAGGAGGACAATGCGTATCGTGACTACCTCAGGAGCCAACGACAGAAGATAAGGAGCCAGATGTATGGGAAGAGAGAAACAATTGTGCAGGAGAAGGATTCAGCAGAGGTGGATGAGGGTTGTGGGTCCATGGTTGTGACGAAGAGGTCGATATTGGGGAGGTGGGTGAGGGGGGTGTTTTGTTTGGGATAGGAGTGGTGATGTGATCAGATTAATGAAGCAAGGCCTTCGTGGACGACATTAGGCGTTATTGTGGCATCTGAGATATTACATGAGGATTAGACAGAAATTACGTTCGATTGAAGCTTATATCCATTTGGCAACAGCGCGTCATCTAAGCAGGAGCAGGTGTGCCCACAGCTGAGCTTGTAACCGGCGTTTCATCGCCGTTCACAACGCGCCTCTTCTTCCTCTTTCTCCTCGGCACCACAGCCGGTTTCTTTCCATAATCTCCCAATGTTAGATGGGTCCCACAAATCAAGCACACTGCTCCCTCCGGCGGACTACAAAATATACTCAGACAAATACTACACACAAACCCCATCTCAACAACCTTCTGATGACAAAAACACGCCGACCTAAAATCAACCACATCCATACTCGGCCTGACCAAACTCCTCCTACTCGCCTGATCCGGCAAGAACGCAATCATCAAATACTGCAACAGCCCCCTCGGATCCTTAACCTGCATATATGTCCCCTTGGTCGCATCACTCGCTTGCTGGAGGAAAACCGTGTCGCCCGCTAATTTAAGTATGTCGATAGGTATCCATAAGCGTTGTGAGGCGAAGACCGAGTTCATTATGGGGATGTATTGGTATGCCAAGTCGCCCGAGACACTCAGCACCAGTATCCTTGACATCAATCCGGTGGGGCCATTGTCATCGGTGTTGGCCGTGCCATCCGTATTGCTCGCTGCAGCCGTAGCACCAGACTCGGCATATATGAGTGTTTGTTTGTTGATGTATGTTAATGCCAGTGTCAGGGCTCCAGCAATATCTGTTGTCGTAGTGGCTGAGACATCGTCCGGCGCCGTAGAGTCGATCAGTTCGCGGAGGGACAGGAGGAGGTCGTGCTCGATTAAGCTAAATGGCCTGTACTTGTTGGGATTATTCGGCGCACTACCCTTCGCTTTGCCCATATGCAGACTCGAGACATCGTGCATCAACGTATCCGTCCCATCTTGTGCAGGTGACCGGGGGTATAGGCAAACTGCGCGTTGGGAATGGGAGGCGAAGACTGCGACTTGGTTTGCGGCGGAGAAGGCGAGGTGAGCGTTGATAAAGACGAGGATGTTGGAGACTGCTTTTGTGAGGGAAAGAGTGGGTGATAACAAGGCCCAGGCGTGAGGGTTGGTGTCGATTATTATGGTTAGAAGGGAGGGTGTTTCTTCTGTGGTCATTGTTAGCTGGTGTTGCAGTTTGGTTAACTGGGTGAAGTTGAGTTGAAACAGGAGCATGCCTTGTATCTCGTGCTCATAATGCGCCGAATCGTCAATAGCGTTCATGGTGAATGAGCTGAAGCTGGGGATGAATTTGTGAGAAGTGAAGCCCGGATGGATATGCCACAGCCTTGTCTTTGTCCAAAGACACAACTGGAAGCCTTGTGCAAGGGTCTTAAAAGTTGCGGAAGAATTGAAACACAGCTGGTTTTAAGGTAAGAGGGTCAGAGTCCTTTATTGTCTACCAGAACATGTGAAGTCTATAATCAGTTGGTCGCGATAATACCCGCAATGTTTGGACGCAGTAAGCGACAGACGAGTCTCACTCCATGTTTAGACGCGATTTGGTTAATTGGCTAATCCCTGTCAGTCCCTCTATGACGCTGCGTCTAGAAGCTCTTATCGCCGATAAGGACCTCACCTCCCCGCGATGACACTATTATGTTTCGAAATAAATAACTCCGTTCAACAACGACATAAACGCACAAATATAACTTATTTGCTCTCCCCGACATAGCTCTCACTATCTAATTTTACATTAATCTCACATCCACAAAACCACCCTTGATGCCCGAAGACACGCCACGTTCTACGCCTTCAGCGGGCCCCAAGAGAGTACCATCCGTCCGCGCTGGCCCGAATGTGTCTTTCAATCGCGTAGAGAACATCGGAGACGAATTCCTCGTAGTACTCGCCGGCCTCATGGAGGGGGGACAGAAAGACAAGGGAGCTGCTCAGACACTGGCTGCTCTCACCCAATTGTTATCCAGAGAAGATGATAGAGTTCCGCCAACGGGTCCCCAGTTGGCCAAGAAGCTGGACGAGGACTGCTTCGATACATTGATGAGCTATTGCGATATGCGTCAAGATTCTGTCGTCAGAGGACATGGCACAATGGCGCTGAGTGCGTATCTAAAGGCGGCGCAGGAGCAGGGTATTAAGCAGCTGAAAGCTTTTTTTTACCGGAGAGTTAAGAAGGGGACATACGATGACTACATCATGGCATTCTCGGCTGCGTCGTGTACCTTCCCATTGGTGCCAGATACGTCTGCTGAGCTTTTCTTGAGCGAGGGGTTTGTGTGTAGTCTTGGCCCACTGATGAAGAGGGAGTGGAAAAGTAGGAAAGTGGAGTATGCGTGTCTGGATATGCTGAATACGGCTTGTATGAATGCTAAGTGTCGGGAGAGCATTAAGGAGCATTGCACCGAGTGGTTGGATGATGTCGTATCTGAAGAGGTGCCGAATGAGGAGATTAAGGAGGAAGAGATGGGGCTTACTGGGAAGGATGATCCTATGCAACAACGCCTACACACTCCAATCGTGAAGAACCTCGCCGCTGTCGTGCTGGCCAAGCTGCAGTCGACGCCGGCAGCACCGAGCGACTCAAAGATTCAGGTCGCAACGACGGATATGGACGAACTCGCTGACCGATTTACTCACAACCTCACAATGAAAGAAGAAACCATCCGCCAGTCCTCCATCGAAGGCCTCGCCTACGCCTCCCTCTGTCCCCAAATTAAGGAGAAACTAGTGTCCAGTCCCGAATTCCTCAGGAACCTAGTGCAATTCATGCAAAACGCCCAGGCAATGAGTCCCTCCACCTACGGCGCCCTCGTCATCCTCGTAAACCTCACCAGTTATCTCCCTCGCCTCGACGAGAAGCAGAAGAAGATCACTGAGCTCCGAAACTACGCTTCAGGTGCCAAGATGAGTCCATACGAAGACCCATTAAACCTCGCTCCACACGTCGATGAACGCTGTCGTGCCGTCTTCAAAGCCGGAATAGTCCCCGTCCTCGCTAGTCACTCTTTCGCCGGTTCAGTCAACAGCTTGAAACTCGTCGCTTCGATCCTGCTCTCTCTATCTAGCCTCAAAGACCTCCGCGGCCGTCTCGTCCAGGAGGGCGCAGTGAAGTGTTTGCTTTTCTGTTTCCAGAAACTGCCTGCGGAAGATAAGGAGGGCAAGAAGATCGCAGCTCAGGCATTAGCAAGGATCTTGATAAGCACGAACCCTATCCATGTCTTCGGTGGTAGCAACCCACATCCATTACACTCCGCTATCCCTCCGTTAGTGGAGCTGTTGCATCTCGATCCTGATAGCGAGTATAGGGATATGCTCCTCCCGTTCGAAGGTCTGTTGGCGCTCACCAACCTGGCGAGTATAGAAGACGATGCCAAGGCAGCAATCGTAAGACAGGCGTGGGAACAGATCGATGAGCTGGTGCTTAACTCCAACACGTACGTTAGTAGGGCAGCGACGGAGTTGATATGTAACCTTATAATCGAGCCGAGCGCTGTTGCGAAATTTTGCGACGGCACCGCCAAGGCTAAGGAGAGACTGTTAGTTCTGCTAGCTTTGACCGACAGTCAGGATGCGGGTACACGCCTAGCAGCAGGTGGAGCAGTAGCCCAGCTCACCCAGTACGATGTGGGAGTCAATAGTGTCCTCGAGTTAGCAGATTACAAGGGAGCTAAGTTCATTGTCAAGATGCTGAGCGGTGAAGAGGAGGAGATGAGACATAGAGGTGCCATGTGCGTCTTGAACTGCCTCGAGGCTCCTGGAGACGCAGGAAAGAAGGGCCTTATCGAAATGAAGGAGACTGAGGCGGCGGAGGCGTTAAAAGACTGCCTCAAGCAGTCGAAGAGCCAAGAGGTGATCGAGATTTGTGTGCATGCGCTTAAGCATTTGACTGGGGGTGGGAAGCTTTTGACTGAGGCTGCTAGTGCGACATAGGTGAGCCGCCGGGCGCTTAGTAGCTGAGAAAGTGAGAGACGGCCGAAGAAGATACTCATAAGCTCATCGTAGATAATGGGACCAGTTTGTGTTGGATGCCGAGGGGAATACCTTGATGTAGGATAGGAATAATAATCCAAAAAGCCCTTGAAGATAACCAGTTTTACCTTATTTTTTCCCCTGATCCTAGCATGCTAGCCGGTTCCTTTGGAGATGTTTGAATTAGTAAATCCAAATGATAAACCGCGCCAATGACCATCCAATGCAAGCGTGTTAAAGATTTTGTCAGCTCTGCCAGGAATAAAAAGTATCCCTCGAGATTTGTTATGAAGTCCTATACAAGGTTCACAATCCGCTAGCAGACATACTTACCGATTTCCTGAGCAATCGTAGCCAGAAAGTTCTTCGCCAATGGATAATCAAAGTCACGTAAAATCTCCGAGTCAGCTAATTAATTACGTAGCCTGAGCCTCCGGTCTTGCCCGGTCTCTTATTCCACGCCCTCTTACAAAAACCCGAGAAGCCTCTCTTCCTCTCCATCGGCATAAATATTACCTCATCAACAGGACTAGCGCCCATCTCTCTATCTTCCTCTAGTCCCGTATTAGCATTCAATGTCCCAGTCCCCATACTCTGCCGCGCCTGCATAACCTCACTCTCAGCATGGACATCGGAAGGGTTGATCGGTGGTTGCGCAGGCTGGTACGCCGTATCCACGGTGAGTTGCCCACACAGCTGATTGAGCGTAGCGACCGCTGGCTCGAGGTCATCTATGCAACGATGGATGTCCTCAAGATCATTGGTATCATTCTCTTCAAGCCTCGACTCCCTCCGCACATGTTGCAGATTCTTCGACGTAAGATGCAAGTCGGCGATGCGTTGTGAGCCAGTAGCCAACACAGGCTTACGCTGCGCCTCCTCAACCTTACCCCTCTCCTTCCCACTCATCTCCGCCTTAGGCATCGGCTCCGTCACCCAGCGAGGTTGATTACCATAATTCGGCTTATGCTCCAAAACGGTCTTCGCATCGCTTGGTTCCGTCCGCCAATTCTTCAACTCCCTCGCCTGCTGCACCCTCTCATTCTGCCTCTTCATATCTTCCAGCTTCCGCTGTGCTGTGGCGATGTTCTTGTCTGCACCTGGATCCCCCAGGTTGGTTTTTGGGATGGGACAGTCGCCGTGCGTACCTTGTTGGGCGAGACGGCGCCATTCTCTCTCCCCAGCATCATGGCGCAGTTTCTCCTTCTCGGCCCTTATCTCCATCGCAGCCCGCTTCTTTGCCCTCATAACCTCCTGCTTCCTCTCCCGTTCTTGATACCTAGCCTCCTTTTCTTCTCTCCGCTGTTGGATGTTGGCGTTGACTTCAGCTTGTCTCGCTTGCCGCTCTGCGCGCTTGACCATTGCGTTTGAGACTAATTTGCGCAGTCTGTCTGTGTCTTCCTCTTCTAACTCATACTGTTGCGAAGAGCTCATACCGCCATTCGTGTCAAGGTTCTCACACCGATACTCCACCAAATCTTCCCTCGGCACCTCCACTCTACTATCCAGCGCCACCCAACAATCAACCGGCATCTTCTGCCTCCCCTCCTCCTCCCCACACCCCTTATCCCTATCCCCGTCCCCCGACGGCTTGAGGCGCAGGAACTCCTCAGTCTCATGTTTGCCTCCTGGGTTCCAGCCCACAGGGACAAAGAGGTCTTTGTTCATGTGTGTGTGGTACGTTTTGAGGCGCGGGTGCGAAGTTGCGTTTACGATTTGCATGGTATCCTCTTCCCTTCTCATTGTTGGCTTGTCTTCTCCGCTCCTCCAGTTCTGTCTTTCACGTGGATCGGTATTCCGAGCTTCGCGAGGGTCGGAATGTTGATGAGTGCCGGTGGAGGCGGAAGCAGAAGGACCGGAGTTCAGAACGATGACAGGATGCGAGGCATAAAAAGGATTACGGACCGCGTTCAGGGTTGAGGCAGCCAGGTTGTAGGGGTGTCGGAAGCGGTAGAATTTACCGGCCATGGGAGCTGGTAGGGATACCGTGGTGGGTGTTGCTGCCATTTGGCTTGTGCTAGCGGTGCGTACAGTGTATTGAAGTTCTGCCCAGATGAGGTATGGCAGGAAGTGAGGAGTGATTGGTGTCTTAAGTATCGAGGATGAGTCGAGGAGGGATGCGTTATGTAAGGAGCTTAGTGATATGACGTTTACGATAGCTATCTAAAGTATGGACAACGAGGTGTAACTGTTTCCCATTGGATCGTAGCAGAAGTGGGCACTAGCGAAGTATCGAGGGGTTTGTAGCACGAAAAATGTCGGGGGGTATAAATGCTTGTTGTATTTGTCTATCTAAGGGGTCTAATCCATCGCAGTTACATTGACAATGTCTTCATTGTCTGAGTCTGGTACCACTGTATGTATCTGAAGTTCTCCTAGCTACCATTCTTGGTTCGTTCTCATATTTGCCGGCTTAAGCCAAAATCCCATCCAAATGCAGAGGAACTTTTTACTCAACTTCAAGCGCTTGCATGGAGTATCATAATAGCTAGGCCCTGTCAGCATGAAGGTTAGTGGTATACCGACAGGTTTCACTCCATTCACAGGGCCGATTTCTAGTCTTTAGACCGCAAATACGTCACCTGTGCTCATCTAGAACGGAGCATTGAGCAAATGTTGCCAATGTTCGTCCAAAAGGATGATCATCGGCTACTGCGTGCCTTTCACCGTCATCATTCCTCCCTTTTTATTTGGGTACTATCTACAAATGCGTCGTCGAAAACCGTGGTATTTTGCTTTATAAAAGTGTCTTGTGTTGAATGCTGTGTCCTTCCGTTTCTTTTTTTTCCATTTTTGGTTTTTTTAGTCCTTGTACAGGCGTAGTGTCGAGTGCTGCTATAATCGGGGGGACACTTCGTCGATAGCCAGCGCTTGGGAGTTGACGAAGAGTCCGCCCGATTAGTTACTTTCCGTAAACAGAGCAGCGTGTCGAGCCCTTCGTGTTCCTCTTTTCTTTTTTTCTGTTTTCTGGGTTATTTTGGTCTTTTTTGTTGTTGTTCTATGTGTAGGTGCAGTGGCTAAGAGTTAGGCTCAGAAAGGAAATTCTCCGTAAAGGAGTGACGATAGTTGAATGTCGTCTCTACGTGGTGAATAATCTGTTTTCATCAAGTGCCAGTTGTCGTGGCGCGTCCTACTTCGGAATGGGCACCATCAATCGTAGTGACTGGCCATGTCCCAATCAAGTATTTCCGGATCAATGCTTCCAAACTCTGGCTTGCCATTGAAACACAATACGAAGCATAAGACAGCGTATCTGCATCATGATATGTAAGGCAACCGCGTGGCCCATCACTTGACGCTTTACTCGTGCCGGGGGAAAGTTTGGGAAAGTCTGTTCGGTTGGCTCAGGGTACTCGGCAGAAACAGCCTGCGTCTGAGAGAGTTTGGTGCGCAACCTTCTGTTGACTCGTCACGCAAATAGCACCGCATGGAGCCAGACTTTGAGAAGACACAAGCTCGGGATGGCTCCGGGCAAAAGTAGTGCTAGGAATATAATGAAGGGCGTGCGAAGCAACATAACTTTTGGGCTGCGATGACCTTGTGTTCAAGCACTGCAAACCGGGCGTCGGGTACAGTTGTGCTCGGAACATCCTGGCGGGCGTGCGAAGCAGCATTAATGATAGCCTTGTGTCCTTCCACAAGAGACTGTACATCAGACGGATCTCCAAGCGAATCTCCAGACGATTTAACAGGCACATCAACAGATGGCTGACCAGACACATCATCAAGTGGTGTGATGGTCTTCAGTTGGCAAGAGATGTTTGTGGTACTGAAGATTGGTTGAGTCAAGTCGCGTAGATCGAGATCGTCGTATGGACCTCCAGTCGATTTAGCAGACAATTTAACAGATAAACCAGACAAATCGTCAGGCAAAACATTTGCCAAACCATCGGGAGAAAGATCGGAGGAAGCATCAGAAGGCTCATCAGACACGGCAACAGGGGCTGCGTCCGAGGTCACGTCAGAAGCTGCATCAGATGAATCGTCGTCAAAGCCTGCTACACCGGAATCTCTTCTCGGATCCACAACAGGCTTCTCAATAACGACTTCCATTGAGCGACCGAAAGTGACCAGTCTCGGTCTGTCGGGGTGTTCCATTTGTTTTGATGATGGCTTGCTGTCCGGCCAGTCCTGAAACCCGCTAGCGGGAGTAATCAGTTTCAGTTTCGTGGTGTCCTCCTGCTTTGATGATCGCCTGCTACCATGATGTTCGGGCGTGCATGGAACCAATTTCAGCTTCCCGGTGTGCTCTTCCTGCATTGATGGTCGCCTATTGTTCCATGTCTGATTGCGAACCTGCGCTTCACAGACCAAGGCCTTCTTGCTGCCTCCGCGCTCGTGTCCGCAAGGAACCAGTTCCAGTTTCCCGGTGTGCACCTTCTTGCTTGATGATTGCTTGGTGTCCCACGTCGGATTGTGAATTTCCGCTTTACTAACCAAGGTATCCATGCTGTCCATGCTGTTCCCAAGTCCACGTCCGCGAGTAACCAGTTTCACTTTTCCGACGTGCTCTTCCTCCATTGAAGGTTGCCTGGTGTCCCACGTCGGACTGCGAACCTCTGCTTCATCAACCAAGGTCTCTACGCTGTCCACGCTGTCACTACGTTCGCGTCCACTAGTAACCAGTTTCGGTTTCTGGGTGTCCTCCTCCCCCCCCCATGATGGCCTGCTGTCCCACGTCCAATCGCGAACCGTCGCTTCACTGACCTTCACTGCGCTGTTCCATATACCCAAGTTTGGCTTTGGCACTAGGCGTGCTTCCCATGAAGGGATGATCTCCTCTTCGAGAAGTTCATCCCAGCCAACATCCCAGATGTTGTATGGCAGTACCGCCAAAAGCTCAGCCTCGGGCTTCTTCCCTTTCTTTTCCGCCATAGCCTCGCGATGGGATCCAGAATGTGGCTCATGATGCGGCTTGTCCGCCCGTGGTGCTAAGTCCGAGTGCAAGGCCAGAATGCGCAGCTCTTCCTGACATTTAGTTTGCTCCGCGGGCCAGTCGTCATTAGCCGTCGTCTCCTTCGGCGTCGTAGCTTCGAGATGTGAACCTGCATGTGGCTCATGATGCGGTTTTCCCGGCTGTGGTACCAGTCCCCTGGAGGTCGCGATATTGTGCATATTTCTCTGTCGACTTTCTTCCTCCAAGAGTTTCTTCTGCACCGTCTCCATAGCCAACATTTTTCCATTTTGTTTCTCTCCAGCCTCCAGGTGTGACCCAGCATGTGCCTCGTGACGCGGTTTCTCTGGCTGCCGTGCTATGTCCGTAGACAAAGCCATGCTGTGCAGATGACCCTGGCGCGTCTTATGCTCCATCAGCCTCTTTGCCGCCGGCTCATTATCGAGCAACGTCCCTCTCCTCTTCGCTTGATTCGTAGCCGTAAGATGCGAACCGGCATGCGGCTCGTGATGTGGTTTCTCGGGCTGTGGTACTACATTCGTGGAACAGGCCACGCGAATTAGGTAGTCCTGTCGCTTAGCATCCTCTATCAATTTTTCACGGAACGTGTGATGAGTTAGCTGGTCCTGTCGCTTAGCATCCTTTAACAATTTCTGATAGAACACGTGATGCGCGTGATCTTCGCCCCGATGATCAATGTGATGAGGCTTTGGAGGTTGAGGATGAAGCTCCGTCTCCTTGGCAGCTTCTATGACAGCTTGCTGTCGCTGAGTGTGCTGCAAGAGGCGGCGCCGGGCCTCCTCTTCGTCTGGTGGTACTAAGGGATTGGAGGTATCGATTTCCTTGACGTCGCCTTCTTGCGCCATGGCAGTCGAAGACTTGACGGGAGCACTCAAGCTTGCAGGGCCTCCACCCATCAAGTCATGGCAGTTTCCTTGCTCGTGAATCGGGGTACCTTCGTAGTCTTCATCCGGCTCAACCGCCACCTTCGCACCCATCATCTTTAGCCCTGTATCGGTGATGACCCGTTCCCTATACCTCATAACCTTCTGCGTCAGGATCTCCTTTTCTTTGACATTTTCCAGAAGATCGTCGACTTCGGAAGTGTAGGTCTCGGGAGGTATGAGATCGCGAAGCTTTGTGCTCAACTCTGTGAAATTCTCATCAACTTCCTTCTCGATGATGCGGTCAACAGCCCCTTTCGCGTCATCTTTGACAGCGTCATGGACGTTTTCCAAAATAAATTCCATTTGGCTCGTGGAAAAGCCCAGTTCGGCTTCCATAATCCATCCCCAAATCTTATCCATGGTCGTTTCATGCAGAGAATAGTGATGACCGTTTGGTGATATGAATGGCTGTAGGTCGGCAACATTGACGTTTCCGCGCGAGTCTAATCGGATGAAACTATCGTCTCTAGGTAAGGCTGCTGTGTCGTGATGATTGTCTACCTTGGCTTGCAAATGACCTTGTATATCGGGCTCGGGTGTGGCGGAAAACTCCAAGGCTGATGGCGCTTTGTCGGGAGTAAGGGCTAAGAAAATTTCTTCATCCGGCGACTCTGGAGTGCTGCCCCTGCTGCCCCGACCGCTGTAGGAGCTGGCAGACGTGCTGCTGGCCGGGCTCCTATCACTGGAGGAATCATTCATATGCGATCTACGATCATAGGCGATCGCGTTCCTCAAAAACGCCTCTTCTTCCAGGTCGCCGGGATCTGGCACCAAAAACGCCCTTTTCGCCCCCTGGATCAGGGGTCGATTAGGCGAGGCGATTGGGAGATAGTTTTGGGGATCAATCTCGGGATGGATACGTGATGTGATATTCACAATCTGTACTGTTGTGCCTCTTGTTCGATTCGGCACCTGTGCGCTTGGGCCATCCGTTCGATTCAGCGAAGGGCGTCGAGGCAACGTCCGTATCCCGCTTGGGACATCCCCCCTGTGGTTCCTATCTCCAGGATGCTCAAGGTCGAGTGTATTTCCTCTGGCTCCATCTTTCTCTATCCTTGGAGGTGCCCAGCCCTCCTTCACAACCACTACTGGATGGAGAGTGTATAATCTGTTTGATCGCCGACCCTTGCCGCGATGTTTGGGTTCCGAAGGTGGGTAGAGGTTTGGATATCCCTGACCCGGTCTGAAGTGAAAGATCTTCCCAGTCAGGGTTGCTGGCATACTCTGGTGGACAGGCAGGCTTTAAATGGCTTTCGCCAGTAATTGTCATAAGAACCGTAAAGAAGTGATGGCAGTGATTGCTAAGGAGTGAGGGTGAGAACTGGTCTAGCTCAATCATATGAAGCAAGCGCAGAAGTGTCGGAGCCGTGGCTATGAGCACATAGAATATATCGCGGGATCCTCGCGAATAAGGGGATGAGATATAAAGGATTTCTAGTGTGATAAACTCTCGGATTGATACTGGAACGGGCCCAAAGCTCAGAACTTAGGACGATCGAGGAGTTGGAGACTAAATCCAGGCCCTGTACGCTAAGAGTTAGGGCAGCCCACGGGATAAAACCCTCACTATCATGACGTCGCCGATTGATTCGGAGGAGGAGGAAGAACGCACACAGTCACAGCAACGTGATTGTTTTGGTCGTGAGTCTTGGTGTTGAGGAGACCCACTAAAGCCGAAGGTGGCACGTGGAGTCCGACAAGGGAGGTTTCTGCCAGCACGGAGATGCCTCCGCTCCGCGTCAATGACAGTCATACACGTGCTCGAAATTTTAGGCCATGTTCTAGACCTCGAGGTGATGAGCTGTATATGATGCCCTCCGAGTTCGGGACCCTAAATTTCGAAGTTTGGTTTGGCTGAAGTGGCAGGTATCATGCTCAGACTAGCAGCAGTCACGAGAGGAGCATTGCTCGGCGCCGCCGCTGAGCCGGCGAGGCTGTAATAGGTAGAGTATAGCACCTCATCTCGGCCGAGCGGGCTTCGTGCTGTTGGGACCTTCGTTGCGACTAGCTGCGATGTATGTATTACCGATCTCCAAGCAAATCTCAAGCAAATCTACAGATGCCACGGGGTACAGACCTCTAGATGGCCATCCCGCACAAACGGATACTTGGCGAGGCTAGTTCATGTTCTCGATCTCCAGACAAGCGGTACCCTGCGTTTCTGATAATGATGGTGGTGTTGTGGTCTAACCTCGATCACCGCTAAAGTGACTGCAGAGATCAGGCCATCAGGCCATCATGCCATTTGCAGCAATTCAAGGCATCAACATCACGCCAAACAGATCCTCATGATTAGATAAACCCCGTATCGGGCTAGGATAAGTGGTCTTCCTCCAACCAGCGCGCTTAAGCCAATCAAGCGCCAGTATAATTCGTGGCTCTGTTCCGAGCCATTCCTATACGGGATCATCGTCATGCAACCACTTCTAAATACGAGCTTTCCAATGCATGCCATTTCCCTCCATGTCCATTCAACCACCATGAGGCCTGTCTGGCCCTACATGATGCTCATGATCGTCCGGATCTGCACTGTCAGCCTCCGTTGCGGACTACCGGTTGTCTGTCTGTCCTGCCACTCACCTTTACCCCTCTATCACTACCCCTCACTGTTCCTTCTCATTTTCTGTCCACTCACATCCCGGACCCTGGATTTCGTGATGTTACGTCAGGCGAGGACAAAAGGTATATGTCCATCTCCTTCTCTCTCCTACGTTTCTCCCACAACCGCATCATACCACGAAGCTTAGATCACGCTCTCATATCCTCCAAGGTTACCACATTACATCACAAGACCGCAAACATGGTTCAGAACGCAGAGTATTGGTCTGAGGTCCAGGTGCCAAAGGAGCAGATGGCTCAGGTGCTCTACAAGCATGGAGGCAGTGAGTCAGGAGGAGCAGGCAAGCGATAATAATTCTTGACCCATCTCTGACTCCCAGCCCGCCTGAGGACAGTAGGTGTTGAGAGGTGGTGACCGAGCTTGACATCTGTCACGTTATGCCACTGCCTCTCAACATGTACTGTTTTTGGGCAGACCGCCGGTCCCCTCAACCGCACCTAAATTCTAACTAGCGTGTAGACTTAAGATACGAAAAAGTGGCAGTGCCAGTCCCAGGCCCAGACGAGGTCCTCATCAACGTAAAATTCTCGGGCGTCTGCCACACCGACCTGCACGCCAAGAACGGCGATTGGCCGCTCGAGACCAAAATGCCTCTCATCGGCGGCCACGAGGGCGCCGGTATCGTCGTCGCGCGCGGTGAGTTGGCAAAGGAAGTGGAGCTGGGCTCGCACGCTGGCATCAAGTGGCTGAACGGCACCTGCCTGCAGTGCTCTTTCTGTCAGAACTCCGATGAGCCGCTGTGTCCTAAGGCTATTTTGTCGGGTTATACCGTTGATGGGTCGTTCCAGCAGTATGCTGTTGCTAAGGCGGCCCATATTGCCAGGATCCCGAAGAATGTTAAGCTCGATGCCGTCGCTCCGATTTTGTGCGCCGGTATCACCGTCTACAAGGGACTGAAGGAGTCCGGTGCCCGCCCAGGCGAGACAATCGCTATTGTCGGCGCAGGAGGCGGTCTCGGCTCGGTCGCCATCCAGTACGCGAAGGCAATGGGTCTGCATGTTCTGGCCATCGACGGCGGACCTGAGAAGCAGAAGATGTGCAAGGAGCTTGGCGCGTACAAGTATGTCGACTTCCAGAACAGCAAGAACCTTGTCAATGATGTGAAGGCCGACACGGAGGAAGGACTGGGCCCACATGCTGTGTTGTTGCTTGCGCCGTTCGAGAAGCCGTTTCAGCAGGCAAGTGAGTATGTTCGCCCGCGGGGTACGATTGTGGCGATTGGTCTTCCGGCTGGTGCGTTCTTGAAGGCGCCGGTTTTTGATACCGTTGTTAAGATGATTACGATTAAAGGGTCGTATGTTGGTAATAGAAGAGATACGACTGAGGCTTTGAGCTTCTTCAGCAGAGGACTCATCCAGGCGCCATACAAGGTTATGGGACTGTCGCAGTTGCAGGAGATCTTTGAGAAGATGGAGGCTGGTGCCATCGCGGGTCGCATTGTTGTGGATACTAGCAAGTAAGCGTGTCGAGGAGTATGAGGACGGGAAAAGCGATGAGAAATGAGCGATGATACCGAGCGGCAGTTATGTAGGAATGAGATACGAATTCAATGATCAACAGCGAAGTTCTCTGAAATCTTCCTTGAACCTTGTACTGTCTGAATTGTGCACCGAACGGCCCGCAGCCTTCTTACGTTGAGGTATTCCTCTCTGGTATACCTTGCAGCATAGCACATCGATGGTTCACCGTGATAATTCTCCATCACGTCTATCTATATTCACTGCACTATGGCATCACCACTACAACCGCACCCTGTTTCTCGGTCGTTCCCTGTTTCCAGATTCGCGTTATGATTATGAGGCACACCCCATAATCGTCGGCACAGATAGGTATTGACGGCGGGGGTATCTGTGATGTTACTTCGAGGCTGCCGATGTGGGGGATGTGGGCAGGGGGAGTGGTGGAAGGAAGGTAAGTTACGGTACACTAATTGGGCATTGATGGTACGAGTACAATATGTAACGGTTAGCATGCATGGATTACGTCATGTGAATTGAGGCCTTGGCCCTAAGAGTGATTGTACTTTATTTCGTGATGGGCTTTCTCGCGATCGTGGCTCTGTACTAAGTAGAACCGGGAAAGCAACATTTAGTACTGACCAAGTAGCAGCTCATTACCATGGAAGGCAAATTCTATGAGCTTCGAACTCTAGACGCCTCGGAAAACCCACCTGGCCGGATATACAGTTCTCACCCGCTTATTGTGCTCCGGTACGTAGACGACGACCATGTTTGGGTAGTTACTGCCACCAGTCATCCGCATCTAAGGACAGATCACGAGGAAGCCAATAGGTATCTGTTCTTGCCCATCGACCACAAACAATACGAGCACAGCACCGAGGGATATCTAAGGTTAAAAGGTGGCGTTGGCCGTGGAATAAAGGGGGCCCCTCCGAAGAAGGTGTTTTTGCCGAAGGTTAGCTGGGCAGTCCTTGACAGCAAAACAACGATCAGAAAAGACTGGCTGAAAGGGTAGTGCTACCAAGAGAGCAACGGATTGGCAATGCAGTATGAGCTGAAGAACAAGGCGACCGAGAGGTTGAAGCAGTTGAGCGTTGTGGCTATGACCAAGAAGGAGGAATGGAGAGTTCGCGATGAGATGATGTTAGAAGGGAAACCGATTACTCGAGAGGTGAAGTTGACGAAAAGTCAGAAGGGCCGGGCTAAGATTGAAAGACGCATTGCTGAGGCGAAGGAGGCGCGCCAGGGGTTGGCTATTGAAAGCTATTAAATAGTGTCCAGAGCTTGCCAGCTGGAGGAGCGGCGGATTCAGATACGGCTAAGCAGAATCTGGAAAGGCTGAAGGAATTGGTTGCCGCTTTCCAAGCTCTTTCTTGGCAGACAATTAGATGCTAAAGGCAACACCCAGACATCAAATAATACTCGCCAATCGACCAGCACTGAGCGGCAACCAATTGGCGAGCAGAAGCCTGAAGCAGAAAGCCTACCGACGAAGTCGAAGAAGGCGCCCAAAAAGACACAGGCCAAGGAAGATGCCATAAAATTCAAGCCAGCAGCAAAGAAGGCCGCCGAGCCACCCAGCATGCCAGTGAAGAAGGCGAAGAAGAAAACCACGAGCAACCTCAAGCCAGCATCGACACCAAGCATGCCAGTAAAGAAGACGAAGAAAATCAAGAACAAACTCATGCCAGCAGCGGACAAGGCCGCCGAGCCACCCAGCATGCCAGTAAAGAAGGCGAAGAAAACCAAGAGCAAACTCAAGCCAGCAGCGAAGAAGGCCGCCGAGTCACTCAGCATGCCAGTAAAGAAAACGAAGAAGAAAACCAAGAGCAAACCCCCGCGCGGTCCGTGCACTCGATCGAAGTGTCAGTTGCAGAAGACATAGCAATGTGTAAATACGCTTGAATAATCAGACTATAGCTTTTGACCTAGCCATTCCGCTTCACTCTGTGCCACTTCATGTACAACAGCCAGCCTCGACGTTGTTAGGTGGGGGGCGTCTATGATCCACCTGGACCACCAAGAAGTGCGAATCTGCGCACGATAGATGGACCTATCTCGTCGTAATCGGCCTATGACACTCATTAGCATTCAATCCTTTCCCATCCCTTTCCTCCTTGTCCCTCGCCGCGTCGGCGGGGTGTTCAAACCTACCTTGGTATGACAATAACTCCTGAATTCCGGAGTCTGACCCAACAACGATCCTCCAAACCAAGGCCCGTGTCTCTGCCTCTTATGCGTCACAACTTGAACCTCCAAACCTCCCGACTTAGCACCACCCGATCTTGCTTCCGAAGCTCTAATGCGTGCGTCCACCAAATGCTTAATATCTCTCTGCAGCCTCCTACCGAAATCCTTATACAGTGTCGAACCACCAGAAAGCACAATGTTCTTGTACAATCCTCTTCTGACGTCTATTGGCGAAGACTGGATAACCTGATCAACAACATTCGGTAATGGCGTAAGGAAGTCAGAGCTGTAGATTTCTGGGTTGAAGAAGATCTCTGGTGCCAAGAAGCGCTCGTATCCAACATCGACCGTCACATTTCCCCTTCCTCCTGGCTGCTTCACCAAATGTTTTATAAAGCGCGTAGGATCCTTATCATATCTGCTAAACTCCTTCACAATATCAGGACACACATAACAATACTCCTCCTTAATCTCCCCCGCAGTCTTCAAGCTCGAGTCTGGCTCGCCGCGGTCGCGGAGCAGGGACTGCACGAAGTAAGTGATGTCGCGGCCGGCGATGGGGATAGATTTGATGGATGAGCCGATTACGTAGCCTTCTGCTACGGGGATAACGTGGGTCACTCCATCCCCAGAGTCGATGACTGTTCCTGTGAGGGAGCGGTCGGAAACCTTGGAGGAGGTCCAGGATGCAGCGAGGGCGAGCACGGCTTGGACGGCGATGTAGAGACCTGCGACGTTGAAGGACTCGAACATGATTTCTGCTGTCGCCTCGCGGTTTTCAGGCGGATTCAACGGTGGCTCGGTAAGCAGGAAGTGGTGGTCTTCTGGCTCGACGCGGAGGTATTTGAAAATCGAGTTCGACCAGAAACGCTCCATGTGGTCCCAGTTCTCGACTTGTCCGTGGCGAATAGGATAGTGGACACCGTAACCTGACCCGGCGCCAGCTGCTAAAGCTTCGTCTCCGATGAAGTAGTCGAGATCCTCGGTGCCGCGCTTCATCTGGAGATGGCCGCCGGAGCTGGCACCACCGCCGGTGAGGAAGGATGGTTTTGCGCCGACGGCTGGACGGCCGCCTTGGGCGGAACCGGCGGCCCCTTTTGTTGCTATGGCGGTTGGGAAGACGAAGGACGGGGCGTCGTTGCCCGCGAAACCTGTTGGTAACTGTGTTAGCTAGAGCTCTGTGTGATGAGAATCTGTAGATGGTTCATACCAAGCTTAGAAAAGCCGGTGCCGCTGTTCAATGTGTTAGTATAATGTACCCCCCCCCGGCGGTGACCATGGTCGTGTGTGGGGTATCAATGCTTACTTGTCCATGACAACGGCTGGAGTATGAGACGACATCTTGGGTCAGATGCTATTAGGGACCCTCTTGATGCTTACAGCTCCAGTTGGAGTTTGTGAAGCTGGATCAATGGTGTAAATGGTGGATTTATGGTGTTGTAGCAGTACCTCCAAGGTCAAGATGACGATGGAGCTGTGGACTGGCGCGACCAGGTTAAGCCGTTCCCCGCCATTTTGTCTTGGCAGCCAGGAGCTTGAGAGTGGTCATGTGATCAGCAGCAATTCACTTACCTCAGCCACACCACAACCAAGAAGGAACCGACAACAACACGCGAAGACGGAAGGAACTATTTCCAGTTGAGGAGTGCACAGTGACGGTAAGTTGCCAAGCCAACACAATCTAGGCGCGCGCTAGTCAAGCGGCAGGCGCGTCTAACAATGCCTTACCATCCGCGTTATCCAGACACTTCGAGACCTTCCTCCTTCACTCTCTTAACACCATCAATCTTCACATCCGAGTATTCTTTATATCTCTCCAGTGCGGCATCACACCCACACTACAACACGCACCCACCGTCGTTATCGTTTTATTGTTCCTATACCGCGTCGTAAGCCTTCAGACACTCGTATTCGTCCGCTCTACGAAAGTACTCTTTTCTGTATACTGGATCTCTGTCCATATACTGCCGCTCGTTTAATAGGCCTTTTATGTAATCTTTTGACCTAGAATTGAAGAAAAACAGGGGCAGAGGGCGGTTCTTTGGCGGAGATTAGGAGTACATCGGTGGACAGCACTGGGTTTGTGGACTTTTCCAACTGGTTGGCGGCACGAAGTCTGATAGTGGATTACAGACGTCACAACCGGCGGACATATCAGCTCTTTCTCCAGCGACGACTTCTTTGACCCAGAGCGTCCCGATCTCAAATGTTCAGGACGTAGTGTTTTGCAAAGAACTCTTCGCCACTGCGACTATAAGAATCCAAGTGCCGAGAGTCTCCTTCCAGGCTCCTCGCAAGGCCGTGGACCAGAGTGCTGTAAACTCACCTCGACATCGCCTGATCAGCGAATCATCGGCAGCTCACGAAATTATCTTTTAACTCAATTGAGCCTACGCTGCGCAAGCTCGGCCCAGCTTCACTTCAGTCTGAGCATCGCCGGACAACATACTTGTGGTGAAGCTCACTTCGACCGTCTGCCCTTACGATTCGCTAGAGTTGCCCTATGCATCCATATAAGAACAATACTGGACCTTTAAATCAACCCACCAGAGTCTTTTACGCAAAGCCACGCCGATCACTCTTGACTCGAGTACGCCAACACCTCTTCCACAAAAGCCTCAACTTCATCCCTACATCGAATCCTTACTTGACAGCAGCAGGCTCTTCGCAAGACTCTCCCGAGAAATCGCCAAAGATGAGCGACCCGGGTGGTAGCACTCCAACGGGGGTCCAAAGCAGTTCGTCCTTCAAGGACGAGGACTATGATCCGCAGGGGATGGATGGGAGTGGCGAGAAGCGCACCAATATTTGGGGACGCCAACATCACCCGCCGGTTGGTGCGATCTTTGTTCATGCTGGAGCGGGCTATCACAGCACTACCAATGAGCATATCCACTTGGGCGCTTGCGCAGAGTATGTCTTATAATTCCTTCTTGGGCTTACTGTCGCAAGTGCCATATGTCTACAGTGCATGAAGCCTTTCATTATTGATATTACTGCCATGCTTGCCGGCTCATAGCCGGTGTTATGCTGTTCTTTGCTGTTCTTTGCTGTGTTGCGTTTGCTAACTTGTTTCAGTGCAGCAAAGATGGCCATGCGTGTCCTTCGCTCAGGTGGAAGTGCAGTCGAAGCAGTTGAGGCAGCTATCCGCGTCCTCGAGGACAAAGAGATCACCAACGCCGGGTACGGTAGCAATCTCACCATTGAAGGCATTGTGGAATGTGATGCCACTGTCGTGGACCACCTCGGTCGTAGTGGAGCTTGCGGAGCCGTCGCCAGTAAGTCGACTCCTCTGTCTCGGCCACATTGCCAGCCACCATAAAACATTTGTAACAGATTAGTCGACTGGTTGGCGCTTGGATTCGTTGCAGAGAACAACGTAAAGGTGCCATTTCTAACTTCGTTAACAGAGATAAAGAACCCAATTCATCTGGCGCGCGTCATTCTTGAGCAGTCCGGCCGCCCGTTGTCACTGAGACGCGTCCCGCCAAACCTGCTGATTGCTGATGGGGCCGCCGAATTTGGTTGGGAGCATGGCATCGACATCGTTCCACACGACTCACTGGTCTCGAAGAACGCTCGCGATAGATTTGTTCGCTGGAGGGAAGATCTCAGAAGAGCTGGAGGTGGTCGGGCGCCGGGCACTCCAAACAGCACGGGCAGCAACAATGGCGAGGTTATTGACCACGAATTTGAGGAGAAGCTGCGTGCCAAGCAGAGAAGGGACCACTATAATGCTCTCCTCACTGGCACCTGGAACGAGGGTCAGCCAGACTCTCCTATGGCTGGCTCTACATCTTCATCTCCTGCACCACAAGATGGCAAAGAACCACCATACTTCCCAGAGCAGGGAAGCTCTGGTTCTCCAAGCATAAAATCCAAGGATAGTCGTTCTGGCTCCCCAACCCATTCCCGTGCCTCTGTAAAGCGTCCGAGATATAATGGAAGTCATCAGTCCAGCGATGGAGGATATGCAACACGTATCCATTCTCTGCTTGGCCCAAAGGGCGGTGACTCGGGCGTCCGCACTGGCGAGGTACAGAAGACCATGTCTGATCCACAGTTGGCGAAGTTCGTAACCAAGCATGGGCAAGACAGAGGTAGTGGCGATGGCTCCGCAGATGACAGCCCAAGCGACTACTTCGAGTCTTCCACCACCATCCCAGCCTCCATCAAGCAGAAAGACAAGCTTCTACCTCCATATATGCTCCCAGGCATTGACGAAGACTTCATTACGGATACTGTGGGCGCCATAGCCATCGACATGTTCGGCAATATCGCAGCCGGCTCCTCATCCGGCGGCATCGGGATGAAGCACCGCGGCCGCGTTGGCCCAGCCGCTTTAGTAGGAGTCGGGACAGCAGTTATCCCCGTCGACTTCGAAGACACCGACAACGTCTGCGTCGCGGCCGTAACATCCGGTACAGGCGAACACATGGCCACCACCATGGCCTCCCAAAAGTGCGCAGAGCGCCTCTACTTCAACACTCGTCGAGGCCGCGGTGGCACGAATGCCCCTGCGACCGAGGAGGAGGCCATGGAGAGCTTTGTGATTAATGACTTCATGGACCATCCTGGGGTGAAGAATAGTCATTCTGCGGGTGCGATTGGGGTTATGGCAGTGAAGAGGGGCCCGGGAGGGTATTACCTGCATTTTGCGCATAATACGGATAGTTTTGCGCTTGCGAGTATGCATAGTGGGGAGAAGGAGCCGAAGTGTGTTATGAGCAGACTGGGGGACTATGGGAGTGTGGTCCAGGGGGGGAGGAAGATTAGATTGGAGTAGGTGAGATAACCTATCCAGAGACAGTGTGATAAGTCGCTAAGATGGGCAGCGAGAAAGTCTCGACTAGAGTCCAGATCGCTGGGAAGGCAGGCGGATTGCTTTAGACTGTTGGGAAGGAACTGAGGACCGAGGAGAAGGGGATGGATGTCCAACGACTATCGGACTTTTAAACATACCGAGGCCTCGAAACCTCGAGTGTGAGGGATGGCTGATGGCTGGTGGGTGGCCAGATTGCTATGAGCTCTTGGACGTGCCGTTGATACTGGCTTTTGCTTCTGCGTTAAGTGGAGATGGAAAATAGATCCGCTTCCGCCTTTAAATACTTGGAAGTTTTGAATGCAAACCCCGAAGCCGTGATACATCGCAGGAGTTCGAAGCCTGGTGATATGAAGAACTGGGAAATAAACCCTTCTTCCCCCTCACTCCTTCAGAACCACAATCACACAATTTGCAGTGTCAACTCGACAGTTGATTGACACGTGTAACTCGTACAACAGCATGGAAAGGGTCACTCAGGCCTGTAGACGACATTAATAGACATTGAAATAAGGGCTTGGGTTCATTACTGACCACAGCTTGTCTAAACACATATAAACAGGGAACGCCATATCAAATTTCTATGTAAACTTGAAGATGAGTTCAAATCGAGATAAGGTTTTGCAAACCGGTTTTGTGGTGGATTGCAGTCGTAAATCCAAAGTTTTCGTCGAAGATTAGGATACAAATTTTGGTAGAAGCATGATCCGCTAACCGCTTTGAGGCTGGGATTGTAAGACGAAACTTATTTTTAAAGTTTTGATACACACCACTTGCTAATCCGTGTTGAGGTTTAGAGCCTACTCTAAAGCTTCTAACAAGTCGAAGCGAGCCGAGTCTTGACTTGGGCCCAATCTGGGCTCAGATATTTAAGGTTAGGCTCAATCCGTACGAGTTGAGCCTGAATCTATGTGGTATGGAGGTAAATGTTTTGATTTTCGATTTGAATCCAGGAGCTCATTTTCGCTCATTCTGAGCATCAAACTTTGAAATAATTTGCACAGCAAAGATTTCATAAAAAGTGCAAACATCTTCTTTTTGGCTATTGTTGAAAGCGAAAAGACAGGAAATGGCAAGTATTTTATTGGCATCATGCTAAAAACCGATTAAAGCATAGCTAATTATGTGTAAAATATTAAGGAACCAAGTAACATACCTCAAACATATGCCTCTATACACGTAGGCTCGGCTCGACGGATTGAGCCACCACGAGAATCGCTTGGAGTTCTAGTCCACTCTTAACGAGCTACGATCCTTGTAATGGAAAGTGCTCGACCATTAATTAATGTCTATAAGGAGTTATTTTAAGTCTCCTTCTCAGATAAATACAGGCCGAAGGATCGGAAGGATCTGGTTTTATATCGATTTTCGAGCACTTAGTTGATACTTGGACGTGTGACGGATTTGGTTGATGTGGCTTGACACCTCGTGGTCAGCCACACCATGGGTGGACCCACCAGGTGCAGGGCTGCAAGGCTGGAGAAAATTCTGAGAATCGCTAGTCTTTTTTGTGCGGCCGCTAGCTCAAGACACCCTGAGTATATCTTCTTCGCCCGACCTGGACCAACTTTCTTCTTCATGTCGATTTTACTTCAGTCAGTCCCCCCCCGACAACGGTCCAAAAAATACCCTTGGACTATATCCCGTATCCAGGTCGGATATTTTGTGCGCAGTCACTAACAAAGCGCAGTGGAATCATTTTCTTTAGTAAACATCCCCATACTGTGTTTCTCACACGAGCCACAGATTCCAACCTGGTGGATGACGTATCTCC